>Ga0182792_1000158_pt1 | contig 67197 bp, 60 predicted proteins | sample Passage237B_FD_130497 | JGI IMG/M metagenome (GOLD analysis project Ga0182792, IMG submission 130497) | Cellulose adapted compost microbial communities from Newby Island Compost Facility, Milpitas, CA, USA - Passage2 37B (version 2) (version 2) ...
CCCACCCCGCTCCCCTCCTTCCCAGAACCCCCCCCCAGCCGGGGGCCCCCCCCCCCCCCCGCCGTCCCCGCCCCGGAGGCGGACCCGGAGCCGCCGCCGGCCCCCGCCGGCCCCGAGCTGGTCGAACTGGCGCAGATCCTGATCGAGGTGCCCGACTACGCGGCCAACAGCGTCGTCGAGGAAAAGCGCAAGCAGGCCGAGGCCATCCTGCGCAAGCTCAAGTCCGGCGCCGATTTCGCCGGTGTCGCGGCGGCCTCGTCGAACGGGCCCCAGGCACTGGAAGGCGGCAACATGGGCATCCGGCCGCTGCACGACTGGCCCGACCTGTTCGCGCGGGCCATCGAGAACACGCCCCCCGGCGGCATCAGCGGGATCGTGCAGAGCGGCCGCGGTTTCCACATTCTGAAGGTCCTGCGCCGGGGCTACGCCCAGCGTCCCGCGCCCAGGGCCGCCAGGCCCGATGCCGGCCAGAACGCGCAGGCACAGGCCGCCGCCGCGCCCCGCGCCCCGGCGCCCACGGGGCCCATGATGGTCACCCAGACCCACGCCCGCCACATCCTGATCAAGACGTCCAAGGTCGTGGACGACGACAAGGCCCGCGCCATCCTTGAAGGGCTGCGCAACCGCATCGAACACGGCGAATCCTTCGCCGAACTGGCCAAGCGCTATTCCGAGGACGCTTCCGCGCCCCAGGGGGGTGACCTGGGCTGGCTCAATCCCGGCGAGACCGTGCCGGCCTTCGAGCAGGCCATGAACGCCCTGCAGGACGGCCAGGTCAGCCAGCCCGTCAAGTCGCCGTTCGGCTGGCACCTCATCCAGGTCGAGGGTCGCCAGACCAAGAACATGGAGCAGGAGTTCCGCCGCATGCAGGCGCGCCGCGAGCTGATGCAGCGCCGCATCGGGCCGGCCTACGAAGACTGGCTCGACCAGCTGCGCAGCCAGGCCTATATCGACAACCGCCTGGAAAAGGCGGCGGCCGGCGGTCGCTGACATGGCGCACCGGAAAACCCCGGGCCATTCCCGGGGGGGCGGCGAGACGCAATCCCGGACGGGGGGTGCGCACCAGGCGCGCAAGCGCTTCGGCCAGCACTTCCTGGCCGACGAGTCGGTCGTGGACGCCATCGTGCGCGCCATCGACCCGCAGCCCGGCGATGCCATGGTCGAGATCGGTCCGGGCCTGTCGGCGCTGACGGCGCCCCTGCTGGACCGGCTGGATCGGCTGACCGTGGTCGAACTGGATCGTGACCTGGCCCGCGGGCTGCGCGACCGGTGGGGCGAGGACCGCCTGCGGGTGATCGAGGCCGATGCACTGACCGTGGATTTCGGCGAGCTGGCGGCAGCCGCAAGCGACGCGGAACCGGGCCAGGGTGGAACGGACGCCAGCCGGCTGCGCGTGGTGGGCAACCTGCCCTACAACATCTCCAGCCCGCTGCTGTTCCATCTGCTGCGCTGGGCCGGCCGGATCCACGACCAGCATTTCATGCTGCAGCGCGAAGTCATCGACCGCATGGTGGCCCGTCCCGGCGACAGCCAGTACGGGCGGCTGTCCGTCATGCTGCAGGCGCGCTACCGGATGACGCACCTGTTCGATGTGCCGCCCGAGGCCTTCGATCCGCCGCCCCGGGTGATGTCGGCCGTGGTGCGCATGCGCCCGCTGGCGCCCGATGCGCTGCGCCAGCCCCGCGATCCCCGGGTATTCGAGCGGCTGGTGGCCCGGGTGTTCGAACAGCGTCGCAAGATGATCCGCGGCAGCCTGGGCGCCTGGGCCGAATGGCTGGACTGGGATGCACTGGGGGTGGCGCCGACCGCGCGGCCCCAGGAACTGACCGTGGCGCAGTTCATGGACATGGCCGATGCCCTGTCGGACGCCGGGGTGATGCCGACCGCCTGAGCGTGCCGGTTTTCCGGGAGATCAGTCTTCGCGGCCCTTGCGCTGGATCAGTTCGATCTTGTAGCCGTCGGGGTCTTCGATGAAAGCGATCACGGTGGTGCCGTGCTTCATGGGGCCGGCCTCGCGCACGACCAGGCCGCCGCGCGATTTGATGGTGGCGCAGGTGTCGTAGATGTCTTCGACCTCGATGGCGATGTGGCCGTAACCGGTGCCGATTTCATAGCGGTCGGTGTCCCAGTTGTGGGTGAGTTCGATGACGGCGCCCTCGGACTCGTCCTGGTAGCCGACGAAAGCCAGGGTGAAGCGGCCTTCGGGGTAGTCCTTGCGGCGCAGCAGCCGCATGCCCAGGGTCTCCGTGTAGAACATCAGGGAACGGTCCAGGTTGCCGACGCGCAGCATGGTATGCAGCAGACGCATGATGGGATTCTCCGGTGGTGCGTTGATCACGTCATCATACGCATTTTTCACCCCCCGGGCCGCCTGCGCGCCCCGGGATCAGATCAGGGGCAGGGTGTCCGGAGGCTGGCGGCGCAGCGTGTCGCGCGCCGCCCGGAAATCGGGGCACAGGCGTTCGACCTCGCGCCAGAAGGCGGGGCCGTGGTTCATTTCCTTCAGGTGGGCGACTTCGTGGGCGATCACGTAGTCGATCAGGGCCGGGGCAAAGTGGATCAGGCGCCAGTTCAGGCGGATGCGCCCCTGGCTGGTGCACGAGCCCCAGCGGCCCTGGGCCGAAGACAGGCCCCAGCCGGCGATGGAGCGGCCCGCCCGCTCCAGGCAGCGGTTCAGGCGCACGCCGAAATCGATCCGCGCGCGCTCCTGCAGCCAGGCCTGGGCGCGTTCCTGGATGCGGCTTGCGTCGGCAGCGTCCGGCAGGGGCAGGAATAGGCGGTCGCCTGCGGCGGGGCTGTCCGGATCGCCTTCGTAGCGGACCGGCCGCGCGCCGTCCAGTCGCAGCTCGATGGCGACGCCCAGGTAGGGGATGCGGCCTCCCGGCCGCCACTGGCCGGCCTGCAGGGCCAGCTGTTCCAGCCGCCGGTCGCGGTCCTGGAGTTTTTCGCGAATCCAGTCCGCCTTGTGGCGGATCGCGTCCTCGATCTGCGCGCGCGTGGCCCAGGCGGGGGCCTGGATCGCCACGCCCGTATCTCGGACGTGCAGCCCGATGGTCTTGCGGCGCGCCCGGCGCAGGACGTAGCCCAGCGTCCAGCCGTCCAGTGCCAGGGTCAGCCAGCGTCCGCCCGGCGGCAGTGTGGGCGGCGGCGAAGGCTGGGGCGCGGATGGCCGGTGCGGGGCGGGCGCCTCGGCCCGGGAGGCGGGCGGCTCCCGGGCCGGGCTGGCCGCGGGCGGGGCAGGCTGGCCGGGGCCGCGGCCGTGGGTTGCGCCGGGCATGGCGGCCGGCCAGTCGCCGGCGCCGAACAGGTCGAGCTGCCGGACGTCAGCGGGTTTCATAGCGCTCGGGATTGAGGCGGCGCATTTCGGCCTCGATCCATTCGCGCACGGCGTCGTTCAGGGTGGCCGGGGTGTGCCCGGCCGGATCGATGGCGGGGCCGAAGGACACGGTCACCAATCCGGGCGTCTTCAGGAAGGCGTTGCGCGGCCAGCATTCACCGGCATTGTGGGCGACCGGGATCACCGGCGTGCCGGTGCGGCAGGCCAGCAGCGCCCCGCCTTGCTTGTAGCGGCCAGTCTGGCCGGGTGCCACCCGGGTGCCTTCCGGGAACAGCACGGGCCAGCGGCCTTCTTTGAGGCGCCGGCTGCCGATCTTCACCACCTGGTCGAAGGATTCCCTGCCCTTGGTGCGGTCGATGGGGATCATGCTGAGCAGCGCCAGGCTCCAGCCGAAGAAGGGCACGTAGTGCAGTTCCTTCTTGTAGACGAAGACGACGTCGCGCGGCAGCTTGACCGCGAAATACAGGGTTTCCCAGGCGGACTGGTGCTTGGACAGGATGATGGCCGGCCCTTCGGCGGGCAGGTGCTCCAGGCCGCGCGCCTGGTAGCGCATGCCGAGGATCCAGCGGGCTCCCCACAGCGCCATGCGCGGCCAGCCCAGGGTAAGGCGATAGCGCCACGACAGGGGCAGGGGCGCCCACAGCACGCAGCACAGGGCGTAGGGGATGACCGTCACGACCAGGAAGGCCATGTAGAGCGCGGAGCGAAGGTGGATCATGGGGTGGTCTTCAGCAGGGTGTCGGCCACGGCGGCCAGGTCGTCCCGGACCTGGGTGCCGGCGGGAAGCTCGCCGCTGGTACCCGAGGTTTCCCAGGTCTTGCGGCCCTTGCCGGTCAGGACCAGCCAGGGGGCGCAATGCGCGGCGGCCGCGGCGTGCAGGTCGCGCAGGCTGTCGCCCACCAGGGGGACGCCGTCCAGGCGCACATCCAGGCGCTGGGCGATGTCGTGCAGCATGCCGGGCAGGGGCTTGCGGCAGGCGCAGCCGTCGTCCGGACCGTGGGGGCAGCAGAAGATGGCATCGATGCGTCCGCCCGCGTCGGCCACCACCTGGCGCATCCGGGCGTGGATCGCGCCCAGGGTTTCCATGGTGAACAGGCCGCGGGCGATGCCGGACTGGTTGGTGGCCACCACCACGCGCCAGCCGGCCTGGCTGAGCCGGCCGATGGCCTCCGGGCTGCCGGGGATCGGCACCCATTCGTCCGGCGACTTGATGAACGCGTCGCTGTCGTGGTTGATGACCCCGTCGCGGTCCAGGATGATGAGTTTCACCGGGCGAGCCTCGACAGGTCGGCCACCTGGTTCATCAGTCCGTGCAGGGACCGCAGCAGAGCCAGGCGGTTGGCTCGCACGCGGGCATCTTCGGCCATGACCATGACGTCGGTGAAGAAGGCATCCACGGCGGTGCGGGCCTGGGCCAGGGTGGCCAGGCTGGCGGTGAAGTCGCCGGCCTTCAGCTGGGCGGTGGCCTGGGGTTCCAGGCGGGCGATGGTGTCGGCCAGCTGGCGTTCGGCAGGCTCGGTCAGCAGCGCCGGATCGAAGCCGGGCTGGGTGTCGTCGGCCTTTTTCAGCAGATTGCTCACGCGCTTGTTGGCGGCGGCCAGGGATTCGGCCTCGGGCAGCGTGGCAAACCGTTCGCAGGCCTGGACGCGCGCCGCGACCTGGTGCAGCGGGGGGCGCAGGGCCAGCACCGCGTCGATGGCCGAGCGGTCGGAGCCCGCGGCCAGCTGATTGCGGTAGCGCTCGTAGACGAATTCCAGCACGGCGTCGACCGTGTCTTTGGCGAGCTGGCCGGGGGCGAATCCGTCGGCCGCCTGCTCCAGCAGGGCGGCGAGCCGGGCAGGGGTGTCCTGGCTGGGCTGCAGGCGGCCGCCAGCGGTGAGCTGCTCGTAGGCGCTGATCAGGCCCAGGGCCGCGCGGCGCAGGCCGTAGGGGTCGCGTTCGCCGGTGGGCGCCAGGCCGATGCCCCAGATGCCGACCAGGGTCTCGGCGCGTTCCGCCATGAACAGGACGGCGGCCGTGAGCGTGTCGTCCGTCACGGGTTCGTCCAGGCGGATGCGGTACTGGTCGCGCAGGGCACGCACTACGTCGGCGGGCTCGCCGTCGTGCGCCGCGTAGTAGGCCCCCATGATGCCTTGCAGTTCGGGGAACTCGCCCACCATCTGGGTGCCCAGGTCGGCGTGGGCCAGCATGGCGGCGCGGGCGGCCGCCAGGGGGTCGCCGCCCAGCAGCGGCGCCAGCCAGCGGGCCAGCTTGCGCACGCGCTCGGTGCGCTGCAACTGGGTGCCCAGCTTGTTGTGGTAGACACTGTTGGCAAGGTCGGCCACGCGGTCGATCAGCGGCGTCTTCAGGTCTGTCTGGTAGAAGAATTGCGCGTCGGCCAGACGCGGACGCACCACGCGCTGGTTGCCCTGGATGATGTGGGTCGGATCGGCAGGCTGCATGTTGCTGACGATCAGGAAGCGGTGGGTCAGTGCGCCCGTGGCCGGATCGAACAGGGGAAAGTACTTCTGGTTCAGGCGCATCGTGAGGATCAGGCATTCCGGCGGCACGGCCAGGAAGGCTTCCTCGAAGGCGCCGACGTAGACCGTCGGGTATTCGACCAGGGCGGCGACTTCGTCGAGCAGGGCTTCGACTTCGGGGCCCTGGCCGATGGTGGCGCCCACCGAGGCCGATGATTCGGCCAGTTGGCGGGCGATGAGCGCGCGCCGTTCCGCAAAGGACGGCACCACGCGGCCTTCGGAAGCCAGGCGGTCGGCCCAGGTTTCGGCCGATTCAATGCTCAGCGGGCCGGTTTCCAGGAAACGGTGGCCCAGGGTGATCCGGCCGGCCTCCAGGCCGAGCGCATGCACGGGGACGACGTCCGTGCCCCACAGGGCCAGCAGGCGCTGGGCCGGACGCACGAATTTCACGCTGGTGCGGCCGTCGGCCAGCTGGTATTGCATGACCTTGGGAATGGGCAGGTGGCTGGCGGCGTAGTCCAGGGCCTGCTGCAGGCCGTCGGCCAGTTTCGCACCGGGGGCGGTGCCTTCGGCGTACAGCACGTCCTGCTTGCCGTCATGCCGGCGGGCCAGGTCGTTTGCGCCCAGGTGTCCCAGGCCCTTGGCCTGGAGCTTTTTCAGCAGCGCGGGCGTGGGCGCGCCCGCGGCATCCAGGCCGATGGACGCGGGCATGAGTTTTTCGGCGTAGGCCTGGTCGGGGGCCTGACCCAGCACGGCATCGAGCCGGACGGCCAGCCGCCGGGGGGTGGCATAGGCGGTGCAGGCATCGGGGTCGGCCAGCAGGCCGGCTTCGTCGAGCTTCTTCCGGATGCCTTCTGCAAAGGCCCGGCCCAGGGCATCCAGCGCCTTGGGCGGGAGTTCTTCGGTGACCAGCTCGACGACCAGGGCACGTGCGTTCGGATGAGTGCTCATGATCACGCGACCTCCCGCAGCATGGGGAAGCCCAGACGTTCGCGCGCATCGTAGTAGGCCTGCGCCACGGCGCGGGACAGGGTGCGGATGCGGCCGATGTAGGTGGCGCGCTCGGTGACGCTGATGGCGCCGCGCGCATCCAGCAGGTTGAAGGTGTGGGCGGCCTTGAGCGTGGTCTCGTAGGCGGGCAGGGCGAGCGGGACTTCGATCAGGCGCTTGGCCTCGGCCTCGTAGTCGTTGAAGTGGGCAAACAGCATGGCGGTGGAGGCGATTTCGAAATTGTAGGTGGACTGCTCGACCTCGTTCTGGTGGAACACGTCGCGGTAGTACACGGGGGTGCCGTCCGGTCCGCGGGTCCAGACCAGGTCGTAGACCGATTCCACGCCCTGCAGGTACATGGCCAGGCGTTCCAGGCCGTAGGTGATTTCGCCCATGGTCGGGTTGCAGTCCAGACCGCCGACCTGCTGGAAATAGGTGAACTGGGTGACTTCCATGCCGTTGAGCCAGACTTCCCACCCCAGCCCCCAGGCGCCCAGCGTGGGGTTTTCCCAATCATCTTCGACGAAGCGGATGTCGTGCTGCTGCGGGTCGATGCCCAGCGCGCGCAGGGATCCGATGTACAGGTCCAGGATGTCGAGCGGCGCCGGCTTGAGCACGACCTGGAACTGGTAGTAGTGCTGCAGCCGGTTGGGGTTCTCGCCGTAGCGCCCGTCCTTGGGGCGGCGCGAGGGCTGGACGTAGGCCGCGCGCCAGGGTTCCGGGCCGATGGCGCGCAGGAACGTGGCGGTGTGCGAGGTGCCGGCCCCGACTTCCATGTCGTAGGGCTGCAGCAGGGCACACCCCTGGCGATCCCAATATTGCTGGAGCGATAAAATCAGTTGTTGGAATGTGAGCATGGCGTGGCGGGCCAGGCCCGCGAAGGTTGTGTCGTCCGATGAACGCGGCCAGGGGCCGCGTCCGGAACGGCCATTTTATCCACTTCTCTTTTTTCGGAGAAAACATGAGCGATTGCCTCGACGTGCAGCGACTGGATGGCGTGCTGGTCATGCAGCTCAACCGGCCCCAGGCGCGCAATGCGATCAACCTGGAAACCGCTCAGGCCCTGGCGGCGGCCCTGGATGCGCTGGACAGCGATCCGGACCTGCACCTGGGCGTGCTGACCGGGTCGGGAGGAAACTTCTGCTCCGGGATGGACCTGAAGGCCTTTGCCGCGACCGGCCAGCGCCCGTACGTGGGCAAGCGCGGTTTCGCCGGGCTGTGCGAGCAGCCGCCCGCCAAGCCGTTGATCGCTGCCGTCGAAGGCTATGCACTGGCCGGCGGCTGCGAGCTGGTCCTGGCGTGCGACCTGGTCGTGGCGGCGCGCGACGCCCGCTTCGGCCTGCCCGAAGTCCGTCGCGGCCTGGTGCCGGGCTCGGGCGGCATGCTGCGCCTGCCCGCGCGCATTCCCTACCATGTCGCCATGGAAGCCGTGCTCACGGGCGAGGCCTTGGGCGCCGAGCGCCTGTACCAGCTGGGCCTGGTGAACCGCCTGGCCGAACCCGGCGCGGCGCTGGACGAGGCCCTGGCCATGGCGCGCACCATCGCGGCCAACGGCCCGCTGGCGGTGCGCACGGCCAAGTCCGTCATCGCGCAATCGCGCAACTGGCGCCCGGACGAAATGTTCGACCGCCAGCGCCCCCTGATCGCCCACATCTTCACCTCCGAGGACGCCCGCGAGGGCGCGACCGCGTTCGCCGAGAAACGTCCTCCGGTCTGGAAGGGGCGGTGAAGCCCGGGGACGGCCGGTTTCGTTTGCCGATATCATGCGGATGAGCAACGAACTTGAACGGAAGGGGTATTTCCATGCGTGACACATCGATGCGTTCGGCGCTGTTCGTCCCGGCCAGCAGGCCGGAACGCATACCCAAGGCAGTCGCCAGCGGCGCGGACGCCGTGATCGTCGACCTGGAGGACTCCGTCGCGCCCGAGGCCAAGCCCGAGGCGCGCGAAGCGCTGGCGCGCCATGCCGCCGGACACCCCGGGGATCGCCTGTGGGTGCGCATCAACGACGGCACCACGCCCTGGTTCGAGGACGACCTGGCCCTGTGCCGGTCGCTGCCTTCGATCGTCGGCATCGTCCTGCCCAAGGCGCAGGCGCCCGAGCACGTCTACAGCGTGTCCGGCGCGGGCAAGCCCCTGATCCCGGTGATCGAATCCGCCGCCGGGCTCCGGGCGCTGGACGCCATCGCCGAGGCCCATGGGGTGGCGCGGCTGTCCTTCGGCATCCTCGACCTGATGGTGGAGTTCGGCACCCGGCCGGGCACCGAGGCCGCCCGCTTCATGCTGGACCAGACCCGCTTCCGGATCCTCGCGGCCAGCCGCATGCACGGGCTGTGCGCGCCCCTGGACTGCGTGCACCCGGACTTCACCGACCTGGACGCCCTCGAACGGTCGGCCGTGTTCGCGCGTGACATGGGTTTCGGCGGGATGCTGTGCATCCATCCGGTCCAGGTGCCGGTGGTGCACCGCGTCTATCGGCCGCTGCCCGAGGAAATCGACTGGGCGCGGCGGGTGGTGGACCATGCCGATTCCACCGGCGAATACACCTTCCGCCTGGACGGCCGCATGATCGACCTGCCCCTCATCGAACGGGCCCGCCGCGTTCTGGAACAATCCGCATGAAGGCCTATCTGGATCTGGTCCGCTCGATCTTCGAGCAGGGCGCCTGGCAAGACAACCGCACCGGCGTGCGCACCCTGAGCCTGCCGGGGGCCTGCCTGCGGTTCGACCTGCGCCAGGGCTTTCCCGCCGTGACGACCAAGCGACTGGCCTTCAAGTCGGCCATGGGCGAGCTGGTCGGTTTCCTCCGGGCCGCCGACAGCGCCGCGGATTTCCGCGCGTTGGGCTGCCGGGTCTGGGACCAGAACGCCAACGAGAACCGCGCCTGGCTCGACAGTCCCTGGCGCGACGGCCCCGACGACCTGGGGCCGGTGTACGGCGTGCAATGGCGCCAATGGCCGGCCTACAAGCTGCTGCCGGCCGGCGCGGCCGATCGCATCGAGGCCGCGCAAGGGCAGGGCTACCGCCTGATCGGCCCGGTCATGGACCAGGGGCAGCCGCACGTGCTGCTCTACAAGGCTGTGGACCAGCTGCGCGCCTGCCTGGATACGCTGATCCGCGATCCCGGCAGCAGGCGCATCCTGTTCCATGGCTGGAACTGGGCGCAGCTCGAGGAAATGGCCCTGCCACCCTGCCATCTGCTGTATCAGTTCCTGGCGAACCCGACCACCCGCGAACTGTCGCTGTGCCTGTACATCCGCAGCAACGACGTGGGGCTGGGCACGCCGTTCAACCTGGCCGAAGGCGCTGCCCTGACGCACCTGGTGGCGCGCCTGACGGGCTACGAGCCGCGCTGGTTCACGTATTTCATCGGCGATGCGCACATCTACGAAACGCACGTGGACATGCTGCGCGAGCAGCTGCGCCGCGATCCGCTGCCGGCGCCGCGCCTGCGCCTTGCGGACCGCATTCCCGCGTACGCGGAAACCGGCCGCTACGAGCCGGAATGGCTGGAGCGCCTGGAGCCGGGCGATTTTTCCCTGGAAGACTACCGTCACCATCCGCCGCTGACGGCACCGATGGCGGTGTAGGGCCCCGGCCCCGCGCGGTGGCGGCCGGGAATCCTGGCGGTGGGCGGCCGTCAGGCCGCGACGATCTCGATCGAGTGCGTGATTTCGGCCGTCTTTTCCAGCATGGCGATGGCCGAGCAATACTTCGTGTGCGACAGTTCCACCGCGCGTTCCACGGCGGTGGCCGGCAGGTCGCGTCCCGTGACCTTGAACGCATAGTGGATCTTGGTGAAGACCTTGGGTTCGGTATCGGCCCGCTCGGCCGTCAGGGCGACCTGGCAGCCCGTCACGGCATGACGGCCGCGTTTCAGGATCAGCACCACATCGTAGGCGGCACAGCCGCCGGCACCGGTCAGCACGGTTTCCATCGGGCGGGGGGCCAGGTTGCGGCCGCCTCCGTCGGGGGCGCCGTCCATGGCCAGGACGTGCCCGCTGCCAGTGCGGGAAATGAACAGCATGCCCTCGGGGCCTTGCCAGTCGATGGTGCATTCCATGGTGAGTCTTGTTCCTGTGGATGGCCTGGAAAATCCGCTGCCCCGGGAGGGGCGTGCGGCAGCGGGGGCGGGCGTCATGCCCGTATTCGAATTAGGGTAATTCAGGCTTGCAAATGGCGCTCAGATTTATCATAGATCAATTCTATGCCTACAATAGCAGGTTGCCGGGGCCCGATTTCCGGGCCCCGCGCCTCTCTTGTCTTTCATCGGAAGCGCCGTGGATACCGTCACCGTATTACTCCTGACCTTCATATTATCCGTCACCGGGCTGGGTGTCTTCATCTGGTCCCTGCGGCGGAACATGTTCGACGAAAATCCCGAGGCCGCCGGGGTGATCTTCTCCACCGGCGAGATCGGCCACGTCGAGGATCCCTCCGCCACTCCGGAACAACGCGCCGGCCTGCAGAAGGTCGTCACCGATGGCGGCAAGGCCGTCGTCGATCCGTCGCTCGCGGGCGAGCTGAAGCAGGAACTCGCCACGCGCCTGGAAGCCGATCAGTCGACCGCCTACGTCACCTTCACCTTCCTGTGCTGTGCCATCGTCTGGCTGGTGCTGGCCTCGGCCTTCGGCCTGATCAGCTCGATCAAGCTGCACAATCCCGAATTCCTGACGGAATACGCCTGGCTGACTTTCGGCCGCACGCGCACGCTGCACCTGAACATGGTGGCCTACGGCTGGTGTCCGATGGCGGCCTTCGGCGTGGCCATCTGGATGCTGCCGCGCCTGCTGAAGCCCCGCCTGTACGGCGGGCGCTTCGCCCTGCTGGGCTGCATGCTGTGGAATGCCGGCCTGATCGCCGGCCTGGGCAGCATCGCCGTGGGCATCAACGACGGCCTGGAATGGCTGGAAATCCCCTGGCAGATCAGCATCCTGCTGGTGCTGGGCGGCGCCCTGATCGCGCTGCCGCTGGTGTTCACGCTGCGCAACCGCAAGGTCGAGCATCTGTACGTGTCGATCTGGTACATGGGCGCGGCGCTGTTCTGGTTCCCGGTGCTGTATCTGGTGGGCAAGATGCCCGGCGTGCATTTCGGCGTCGAGCAGGCCACCATGAACTGGTGGTTCGGCCATAACGTGCTGGGCCTGTACTACACCCCGATCGCCCTGGCGTCGGTGTACTACTTCCTGCCCAAGATCATCGGCCGGCCGATCCAGTCCTACAACCTGTCGCTGATCGGCTTCTGGGCGCTGGCCTTCTTCTACGGCCAGGTCGGCGGCCACCACCTGGTCGGCGGCCCGGTGCCGCACTGGCTGATCACGCTGTCGATCGTCCAGTCCATGATGATGATCATCCCCGTGATGGCCTTCTCGGTGAACCAGCACCTGACGATGCGCGGCCACTTCAAGACCATGTACTACTCGCCCACGCTGCGCTTCATCGTGCTGGGCGCCATGATGTACACCGTCAGCTCCATCGAGGGCTCCTTCGAAGCCCTGCGCAGCGTCAGCACGGTGGCGCACTTCACCCACTTCACCGTGGCCCACGCCCACCTGGGGCTGTATGCCTTCTTCTCGATCGTGATGTTCGGCGCCATCTATTTCGTGATGCCGCGCGTCATGTCCTGGGAATGGCCGCACCCGAAGCTCATCATCGTCCATTTCTGGCTGGTGGCCCTGGGCATCGGCATCTACGTCGTCAGCCTGTCCATCGGCGGCTGGCTGCAGGGCCTGGCGATGCTGGATGCGACCAAGCCCTTCATGGAATCCGTGCGCGTCACGATGCCCTACCTGGAAGGCCGTACGCTGGGCGGCGCCATGATGACCCTGGGCCATCTGGTGTTCGCCGCGCACTTCGTGCTGATGGCCTTGCGCTACGGCACGCGCCGCGTGGGTCCCGCCCTGTTGCACAACCGTAACTCTATGCCTGAGCGTCAGGCGATTGCAGGTGCCTGATCATGGAAAGCGAATACAAACTCCTCAGCGGCGCGATGGTGACCCTTGCGCTGGCCACCGCCACCCTGGTCGTGCTGCCCTACATGCAGCTGTCCGACGTGCAGCCTTCCGAAGGCCTGAAACCCTATACGGAACAGCAACTGCGCGGGCGCCAGGTCTACATCGAGATGGGCTGCGTCTACTGCCATTCGCAGCAGCCGCGCAGCCAGTCGCAGGCGCCGGACTTCCAGCGTGGCTGGGGCCGCGCGCCGGTCGCGGGCGATTATTACTACGATCACCCGCACCTGCTGGGCACCATGCGCACCGGGCCGGATCTGTTCAACATCGGCGCCCGCCAGCCCAGCGTGGACTGGAACCTGGGTCACCTGTACGAGCCGCGCGCCTACACGCCGGGCAGCAACATGCCGTCCTTCCCCTTCCTGTTCAAGCTCAAGGACGAGGCCGAACCCGGCGACAAGGTCGTCAACCTGCCGCCCAGCTTCGCGCCGGCCGGCAAGGTCGTGGTCGCCACGCAGGATGCCCTGGACCTGGTGGATTACCTGATCGGCCTGGATCACACCTATCCGGTCAAACCCGGCGTGCAGTTGCCCGAACTGCCCCAGCAAGCCGGCAGTGAAGGAGCCAAGCAATGAGCGATTCCCGATTCAACCAGCAGCGCCGCGAGCAGCCCGAACCCCACGAGGGCAGCCGTCCGGTCCCCAAGATCGTGCTGACGGTCATCGGCCTGCTGCTGTTGTGGGCGGTGTATCACCTGTATAGCAGCTTCAATCCGATGCCGGCGTCCTTGGGCGACGACCGCGTGGCGGCCGACTTCGCCGTGCCGGCCACGGCCGATGGCGGCCAGCTCTACACGGCCAATTGCGTGGCCTGTCACCAGGCCACCGGTGCCGGGGTGCCGGGGGTCTTCCCGCCGCTGTCCAAGTCCGAATGGGTGGACGCCAAGGATCCGGGCGTCATGATCCGCATCCTGCTGCATGGCATCCATGGCCCGCTGACGGTCGAGGGCGTGAAGTACAACGGCGAGATGCCGAACTTCTCCAAGTTCTCCGACGAGGAGATCGCCGCGCTCGTGACCCATGTGCGCTCCAGCTTCGGCAACACCGCTTCGGCGACCGATGCCAAGACGGTCGCCCAGGTCCGGGAGGAAACCAAGGGGCAGCAAGAGCCCTGGAAGGGCGACGAGGACCTGCGCCCCCTGCTGGGCGAATAGCCTTCGCAGGGCCGGCAGCGTGCGCTGGATTCTTGCGCTGGTCCTGGCCCTGGCGGCCGGCACTGGTGCGCTGTACGGCCTGACCGGCGGCTTCACCGTCCTGACGGCCGAGGCCGCGCGCCGGCAGGACGTGGCCCGTCATCCCCGGGCGATTCCCGCCACCGAGGTGCTGGCCGAGGACGGCGGGGTCCTGGATCTGCGGCAGGACCTGGAGCGCGACGGGCGCGTCGCCATCGTCAATTTCTTCTATACGCGCTGCATGGCGCTGTGCCTGGCGCAGGGTTCGCTCACCGAGCGCCTGCAGCAGGCGATCCAGGCGCGCGGCCTGCAGGACCGCATCCGGCTGATCAGCATCAGTTTCGACGCCCGCGACAAGGCACCCAACCTGATCCGCTATGCGGCCCGCATGGGTGCCGACTCCCGCATCTGGCAGTTCATGTCCTTCGCGCAGCCTGCCCAACGCGATGCCGTGCTGGATCTGTTCGGCATCACGGTCGTGCCCGCGCCGTTGGGGGAATTCGAGCACAACGCAGCCTTCCACGTCGTGTCGCCCGATGGCCGGCTGGTGCGCATTTTCGATCTGGATGATCCGGGCCTGGCACTGTCCGCCGCCGAGGCTCTGGCCGCGGCGGGCAGGGGAGGCCAGCCATGAGCATGTCCGGCCGTTCGGGATCTTTGCCCTGGTGGGGGTGGGGGGTGGCCGCACTGGCGTGCCTGGGCCTGGCACTGGCGCTGCGCGGCTGGCTGACGGCGCTGATGAGCCTGCACATGCTGGTCCAGATTCCCCTGCTGGTGCTGGCGGGACTGTTCGCCGAGCAGGCCTGGCACGCCGGCCGGAACCGGGATCCCGCCGGCCGGCCGCGCCCGGCCTGGTCCTATAATGAATACGGTATTCCCGGCCTGCTGCTGGTCAGCCTGGTCGGCGCGGGCTGGATGATTCCCAAGGCGCTGGACGATGCGCTGACGGACTGGCGCGTGGCGGCGTTCAAGTACCTGGGGTTGCCGGTCTGCGGCTGGGTGCTGCGGGCTTCGCTGCGGCGATCCAACGTCGTCATCAAGCTCTTTTTCCTGGGCAATTTCTGCTGGATGAGCGCCATCGTGGGCATGATCTACCTGGATCAGCCCATCCGCCTGTGCAATGCCTACCTGCAGGACGACCAGGATTGGTCGGGCCGCGGGCTGATCGCCCTGGCCATCGTCCTGCCGTCGTGCTGGCTGCTGGCCGAGCTCAAGCCGGTGTGGCGCTTCCTCAACCGTTGACAAGGATTTCTCATGGAACAGGTGATGCACGAGACGGCCATGGAACCTGCGCGCGGACGGGCCGCGGCTTCGGGCTGGCACCGCCGGATGGGCAGGCTGGATGCGATCCTGGCCGAGGCCGGCCGCGCCCTGCAGGTGCTGGATGGCACGGTGCCCCACGAGCGGGCCAATCCCGCGGGTCCGGCGGCGGCCGACGATCCCGCGCTGACCGATGCCGAGTCCCGCCATGCCGCCGGCCTGATGCGGGTCAACCACGTGGGCGAGATCTGCGCCCAGGCCCTGTACCGGGGCCAGGCACTGCTGTGCCGGGACGAGGGAATCCGCCGCGTGCTGCTGCGGGCCGCCGAAGAAGAAGTCGACCACCTTGCCTGGTGCCGGCAGCGCCTGGACGAACTCCGCAGCCGCCCGAGCCTGCTCAATCCCCTGTGGTATGCCGGGTCGTTCGGCCTCGGGCTGGCCGCCAGCCGCGCGGGAATCCCCTACAACCTGGGCTTCATGGCCGAGACCGAGCGCCAGGTCGAGGAACACCTGGACGGCCACCTGGCCGCATTGCCTGACCCCGACCAGCGTTCGCGGCGCATCGTGACCCAGATGCGCGACGACGAGATCGGCCACCGCACCACCGCCGAGGACCACGGCGCGGTGCCGTTGCCCGCGCCCGTCCGGGGCGCCATGCGGCTGATGTCGAAGATCATGACGACCACCGCCTATCGGATTTGAGCCTGGCGGGCTAGGGACTTACCCTGCTTTGTGATCAAAACACAACAAAGCCCAGGGTATTGTCTATTGACAACAAATTGATCTTGCATCGCAGCAAGTTTCTTCTATATAATTTGCTTATCGGATGTCGAAACGTGATTGCAGCGGGAAAACCCCTAATCACGTCGGCTCGGAACCCCAGGTTCCTCGTAGCCCGACATGCCACGGTTGTCTCCTCCACCCTCCTCCTTTGGTGGATTTAGCCCAGGATCTTCGGATCTTGGGCTTTTTTTTGCCTGTGCCGGGCGGCCCTTTCTATTGCGCTCTCCAGGCCCCCAGGCGCTCGGACAGCCGGTCGGCCAGCTTGCGGATGGCCTGCCCCGCGCGCTCTTCGAGCGCCGGATTGGCTTCCAGCGAACGGATGCTGACCGCGACCCCGGCCACGGCTTCGGGATTGCGCGAATCGAAGACCGGTGCCCCGAAGCAGTACATGCCTTCGCGCACCGCCTCGCGGTCGATCGAATACTGCCGCTGGCGGATCTGCCGCAGTTCGGCGATGACCGATTCGGTATCGCGCAGGCCGTGATCGGTCAGGGGGGCGGGCCAGCCGCCGGACAGGCCATCCAGCAGCCTGCGCACGCCGGCATCGGGCAGGGTGCTGAGCATGGCCAGGCCGGTGGCGGTATAGACCGCGGGCAGGCGCATGCCGGCGTGGAACCGCAGCCCCAGGGGGTGCTTGCCGTTGCGGCAGGCGATGTAGACGACCTCGGCGCCGTCGCGCACCGACAGGGTGATGGTTTCTTCCGGCAGGACGCGCATGTCGTCCCAGGAGGCGAAGAATTCCTGGGTGATGTCCAGCCGTGCCATGAAGGCATTGGCCCACATCATCACGTGCGGTCCCGGTACCATCTGGCCGCCGTCCAGTCGCGTGATCAGGTTCAGGTGCTCCAGCGTGGCGCACAGGCCGTGCAGGCTGCTCTTGGGCAGTTGCAATTCCCGGGCCAGTTCGGCCAGGGTGGCGGGGCGGCCGGTGCGGGCCAGCAGGTCCAGCACGGCCGAGGCGCGGGCGACGGCCGGCGCAAGTATCTTGTCGGTGCTCATCGGGGAATCATCGCAGGGGCGGCGGCAGGGATGCGCCGGGCACGCGCCATGCCGGCGGATTGACGCCCGGCCGTGCCGGCCAGTATCATCGTTGCGTTCATTCAAGCAAACGTCGTTCATTATACTGAACGATCAAACGGAGCACAAGCATGCTGGCATTGAAAAAACCGGACCTGCTTCGCCAGCAGGCCTATATCAATGGTCAATGGTGCGATGCGGATTCCGCCGCTACCTTCGACGTCCGCAATCCGGCCACGGGCGAGATCCTGGGCACCGTGCCCGACATGGGCGCGGCCGAGACGCGCCGTGCCATCGAGGGCGCCCAGGCGGCCTGGGGCGCCTGGCGCGCCATGACCGCCAAGGAACGCGCGGCGATCCTGCGGCGCTGGTTCGATCTGATGACCGAGCATGCCCAGGACCTGGCCGTGATCATGACGGCCGAACAAGGCAAGCCCCTGAGCGAATCCCGGGGCGAGATCGCCTACGGCGCAGCCTTCCTGGAATGGTTCGCCGAAGAAGGCAAGCGAGCCTATGGCGACGTGATTCCCACGTTTGCCAGGGACCGCCGGATCGTCGTCACCAAGGAACCCATTGGCGTGTGCGCCGCCATCACGCCCTGGAATTTCCCTTCTTCCATGATCACGCGCAAGGCGGGCGCCGCGCTGGCGGCGGGCTGCCCGCTGGTGGTCAAGCCGGCCGAGCAGACGCCGTTCTCGGCCCTGGCCCTGGCCGTCCTGGCGGAAGATGCCGGGGTGCCGCCGGGCGTGTTTTCCGTCCTGACGGGAGACGCCCCCGCCATCGGCGGCGAGATGACCTCCAGCCCGCTCGTGCGCAAGGTCTCGTTCACCGGATCGACCGAGATCGGGCGGCTGTTGATGGGCCAGTGCGCCCCATCGATCAAGAAGCTGTCCCTGGAACTGGGCGGCAACGCGCCTTTCATCGTGTTCGACGATGCCGATCTGGATGCCGCCGTGGAAGGCGCCATCGCCAGCAAATACCGCAACGCCGGGCAGACCTGCGTATGCACCAACCGCTTCTACGTGCAGGATTCGGTCTACGACGCCTTCAGCCGGAAGCTGGTGGAAGCCGTCGGCAGGCTGCGGGTCGGCAACGGCCTTGAAGAAGGCGTCACCCAGGGGCCGCTGATCGACGAGGCCGCCGTGGCCAAGGTCCGGGAGCACATCGCGGATGCCGTTGCGCAAGGCGGGCGCATCCTGACCGGGGGACGGCCCCATGCGCTGGGGCACACGTTCTTCGAGCCCACGGTGCTGGCCGATGCGCTGCCCACGATGCGGCTCGCCCGCGAGGAAACCTTCGGCCCGCTGGCCCCGCTGTTCCGTTTCGGCAGCGATGCCGACGTCATTCGCATGGCCAACGATACCGAATACGGCCTTGCGGCCTATTTCTACAGCCGCGACATCGGCCGGGTGTGGCGTGTGGCGGAGGCGCTGGAATACGGCATGGTGGGCATCAACACCGGGCTGATCTCCAACGAGGCCGTGCCTTTCGGCGGGGTCAAGCAGTCCGGGCTGGGGCGCGAGGGCTCCCATTACGGGCTCGACGATTACCTGGTCGTCAAATACCTGTGCATGGGCGGCATCTGATCACCTGACTCGCCGGCAGGGCCACGCGGGCGGACACCCCCGCGTGGCCCTTTTGTTGCATCTGTATCCGCTGCGCTGCACCACAGGTTACAAAATTGGCCGATAATCTCGTTTTGCTCAACGGGATCCACTTGAACGCCTCCAATCTGTCCGCCACGCTCAGCTGGCCCATCATCGGGATCGTGGCCTTCATGGTCGGCGGCCTGATTGTCGTGTCGGAGCGCTGGCATGGCCGCCTCACCGGCGACACGGACATGCACAAGCCGCAGGCCATGCATTCCCGCGCGGCGCCCCGGGTGGGCGGTCTGGCCGTGGTGGCCGGCAGTCTGGCTGGCTTGCTGGTGCTGGGGCCCAGCAACATGACCCTGACCTGGCTGTGGCCGGCGTTGTTCGTTTCCGCGCTGCCCGTGTTCGTGGCCGGGCTGCTCGAAGACATCACCAAGGACATCGGTTCCGGCAAGCGCCTGCTGGCGGCCTTCGTGTCGGCCGCCATTGCGTGGTGGCTGCTGGGCGGCGTCTCGCGCGTGGGGCTGTCGTGGGCCGACGCGCTGCTGTCATCCTGGCCGATCATCTCGCTGCTGTTCACCATGGTGGCGGTCGGCGGTTGCACGCACGCCCTGAACATCATCGACGGCATGAACGGCCTGGCGGGCATGATCGCCACCCTGATGGCGGTGTCGCTCGCCCTGGTCGCCTGGCAGGTCCAGGACATCCCCATCTTTCTCATCGCCACGTCCCTGGCTTCGGCGACGCTGGGTTTCCTGGTCTGGAACTTCCCCTTCGGCCGGGTTTTCCTGGGCGACGGCGGGGCGTATTTCGTCGGCTTCATGCTGGCCGAGCTGGCCGTGCAGCTGGTGGTGCGCAACCCGGGGGTATCGCCCTTCTATGCGCTGGCGGTGCTGTTCTACCCGGTCTTCGAGACCCTGTTTTCCATCTGGCGCCGCAAGTTCAAGCGCGGCGTGCCGGTCGACCAGCCCGACGCGCTCCACCTGCACCAGCTGGTGTTCCGCCGCCTGGTGCGCATCACCTTCAGCCGCGACCGCCGCCATGCGCTGCCGGCATTGTGCAACGCCATGACTTCGCCCTATCTGTGGGTGCTGGCCCTGATCGGGCTGGTGCCCGCGACGCTCTGGTGGGACAACGCCTGGGTGCTGTGCTTCAGCATGGCGGTCTTTGCCGGGGTCTATATCTGGCTGTACATCCGCCTCGTCACCTGGCGCAGGCCGCGCTGGCTGCTGCTGCCCTCCTTGGGGCGCGGCGTGCGACGCGATTAAAATTCCACATTGTCAAATCGGCATACATGCCGGGGAGAACCAAATGAACATTCAGGACGTCCGTCTGGCCGTCGTCGGTCTGGGATACGTGGGCCTGCCGCTTGCAGTCGAATTCGGCAAGCACCGCGATGTGCTGGGTTTCGACATCAACACGCGACGCATCGAGGAATTGCGCGCCGGGCGTGACCATACCCTGGAAGTCGACGGCCCGGAACTGGCCCAGGCCAAGCACCTGCACTATTCGTCGGATCCGGCCGAGCTGGCCGCCGCGAATGTGTTCATCGTGACCGTTCCCACGCCCATCGACGAGTACAAGCAGCCCGACCTGACGCCCCTGGAGCGCGCCAGCGAAACCATCGGCCGCGTCCTCAAGCGCGGCGACATCGTCATCTACGAATCCACGGTCTATCCCGGCGCCACCGAAGAAGTCTGCGTGCCGGTGCTCGAGCGCATTTCCGGGCTGAAGTTCAACGTCGATTTCTACGCGGGCTACAGTCCCGAGCGCATCAATCCGGGCGACAAGCAGCACCGCGTCTCCTCCATCCGCAAGGTCACCTCCGGTTCCACGCCCGAAGTCGCCGACCTGGTCGACGAGCTGTACCGCCAGATCATCACGGCGGGCACGCACAAGGCGCCCTCGATCAAGGTCGCCGAAGCCGCCAAGGTCATCGAGAACACCCAGCGCGATGTGAACATCGCCCTGATCAACGAGCTGGCCCTGATCTTCAACCGCCTGGGCATCGACACGCTGGACGTGCTCCAGGCGGCGGGCACCAAATGGAACTTCCTGCCTTTCCGTCCCGGCCTGGTCGGCGGGCACTGCATCGGCGTCGATCCGTACTACCTGACCCACAAGGCGCAGTCCATCGGCTACCACCCGGAAATCATCCTGGCCGGCCGCCGTCTGAACGATTCCATGGGCAGCTACGTGGTGTCCCAGCTGGTCAAGGCCATGACCAAGCGCCGCATCCAGGTGCAGGGTTCGCGCGTGCTGGTGATGGGCCTGACGTTCAAGGAAAACTGCCCCGACCTGCGCAATACCCGCGTCGTGGACATCGTGCGCGAGCTGGGTGAATACAGCATCGACGTCGACGTCTACGATCCCTGGGTCGATGCGGCCGAGGCGCAGCATGAATACGGCCTCACGCCGGTGGCCAAGCCCGAAGTGGGTGCCTACGACGGCATCATCATCGCGGTGGCGCACGAGCAGTTCGCCGCCATGGGCGCCGCCGCATTGCGCGCGCTGGGCAAGCCCGAACACGTGCTGTACGACCTGAAATACGTGCTCGCCGCCGGCGAGTCCGACCTGCGTCTCTGAGGCTGCGGCATGACTTCTCGCTATGAAACCGTCCTGACCGAACTTCGGGCGCAACCACGCACCTGGCTGGTGACGGGCTGCGCCGGCTTCATCGGTTCCAATCTGCTGGAAGCGCTGCTGGAAATGGACCAGACCGTCGTCGGCCTGGACAATTTCTCCACCGGCTACCAGCGCAACCTGGACGAGGTCGAATCCCGGGTCGGTCCCGCGCGGTGGGCGCGCTTCCGCTTCATCGAAGGCGACATCCGCGACCTGGACACCTGCCGGCAGGCGGTCAAGGGCGTGCGCCATGTGCTGCACCAGGCGGCGCTGGGTTCGGTTCCGCGCTCGCTGCACGACCCGATCACCAGCAACGCGGTCAACGTCGGCGGCCAGCTCAACATGCTGGTGGCCGCGCGCGACGCCCAGGTCGAGTCCTTCGTCTATGCGGCATCCAGTTCCACCTACGGCGACCATCCCGGCCTGCCCAAGGTCGAGGATCAGATCGGCAAGCCGCTGTCGCCCTACGCGGTCACCAAGTACGTCAACGAACTGTACGCCGACGTCTTTGCCCGCGCCTATGGCTTCAAGTCCGTCGGCCTGCGTTATTTCAACGTCTTCGGGCGGCGCCAGGATCCGGACGGCGCCTATGCGGCCGTGATCCCGAAGTGGGTGTCGTCGATGATCCGCGACCAGGAGGTCGTGATCAACGGCGACGGCGAGACGAGCCGCGACTTCTGCTACATCGACAACGTCGTCCAGGCCAATGTGCTGGCGTCCCTGGCCGGCCCCGAAGGCGTCAACCAGGTCTACAACGTCGCCTTCAATGCCCGCACGTCGCTCAACCAGCTGTTCGGGTACCTGAGCGACATCCTGGGGCGCAACGGCGTGGCTTATGCGCGCCCCCCCCGCCATGCCGATTTCCGCGCGGGCGACGTGCGCCATTCGCAGGCCGACATCGCCAAGGCACGCACCCTGCTGGGCTACGATCCGCAGTTCGACATCCTGCGGGGCCTGGAGGTCGCCATGCCCTGGTACGTCCAGTTCCTGAGCTGACGATGGCGCGCGGGTCCGACGCGATCTCCTTGGCGGGCAGGTTCTGGTCGTGATCGCGCCGCTGAAGCGCCGGCTGGCGGGCCTGCACGCCGATCACCGCCGCATCGCCCTGGGAGCGGCCCGCGTGGCCTTCTTTCTGCTGATGGGCAAGGCAGTGGGCGCCGTCAAGGAAATGGCGGTGGCCTACCGCTACGGCGTCAGCGATGCGGTGGATGCCTACCAGTTCACCCTCACGATCGCCAACTGGCTGCCGGTGACGCTGGTCGGCGCCTGTTCCGTGGTGCTGATCCCGGCCCTGGTGCGCAGCCGCCAGGGCGAGTCCGCCCAGCACGGCCGTTTCCTGGGCGAACTGCAGGCCTGGGCCTGGGCGCTGGGCGTCGCGGCGGCCATCCTGCTGGGGCTGGCCTGGCCAATGGTTCTGGACGTGGCGGGGCAGGACCTGTCGCCCGCAGTCCGCGACATGAGCCTGCTGCTGATCCTGGGGTTCGCGCCGGCCGCCTTCTTCACGATCTGGACGGGTCTGGGCGCGGCGCGCCTGAGAGCGCACGAACGCCACATCAATACGCTGCTCGACAGCGTGCCGGCCCTGGCGATCCTGGTCTGCGTGCTGGCCGCGCCCGCGGATGCCGGAATCCTGCCGCTGCTCTGGGGCACCCTGCTGGGCTATGCCGTCCAGGCCGTGTGGCAGGATCTCCTGGCGCGGCGCGCGGACCGCGTGCCGGTGCGGCCGCGCCTGAGCCGGCATGCGCCGCAGTGGTCCAGCCTGGCTGCCGCAGCGGGCATCATGCTGGTCGGCCAGCTGGCCATGAGTTTCGTCGGCCCGATCGACCAGTACACGGCCGCCGGGCTGGGCGCCAATGCCAACGCGACCCTGGGCTACGCGGCGCGGCTGCTGTCGCTGATGATCGGGCTGGGGGCCGCCTCGGTCGGCCGTGCGGCCCTGCCGGTGCTGGCCGACATCCAGGCGCGGGGGGACGCGGCGCACGCCCGCGCCATGGCGCTGAAATGGTCGTTCGCCCTGCTGGCGATCGGCGCGGCCGCCGTGCTGGCCGGCTGGTGGCTGGCCCCCTGGCTGGTGTCGCTGCTGTTCGAACGCGGCGCCTTCACGGCGCAGGATACGGTCGCCGTGGCCCACGTGCTGCGCTGGGGCATGCTCCAGCTGCCGTTCTATTTCGGCGTGCTGATCCTGGTGCAGTTGCTGGCCAGCCAGAACCGCTACGGCTGGATGGCGGCGATCGCCGTTCTGAATTTCGGCCTCAAGGCCTGGATGAACACCGTGCTCGCGCCGTCCATGGGTGCGGCGGGCATCATGCTGGCGACCGCCCTGATGTACGCCCTGTCCTATGCCTGCTACCTGGTCCTGGCCTGGCGCGTGCAACCCGGGAAGGAGCCCGCATGACCGCCGACCGGATCGACCTGATGATCGTGATCCATTCGCTGCGGGGCGGCGGCGCCGAGCGCGTGGCCGTGGACCTGGCCGCCGGCTGGCAGGCGCGCGGTTGCCAGGTGATGATCGTGACCCAGACGGATGCCAGCCACGACGCCTATCCGCTTTCGGAAGGCGTGCGGCGCCACGCCCTGGGGCTGGCCGGAGACAGCGCGGGTCCCTTGGGCGCCCTGTGGGGCAACCTGCTGCGGATCCTGGCGCTGCGCCGGCTGGTGCAGCGCCATCGGCCCACCATCGTGCTGGGCATGATGACCCGGGGTTCGGTGCTGGCGGTGCTGGCCGCCCGGGGGCGCAGCCGCGTGATCGCCACCGAGCATGCACATCCGCCCAGCCTGCCGCTGCCGGCATTCTGGGAACGGCTGCGCCGCTGGACCTATCCGCGCGCGGACGCGGTCATCGCCCTGACCCGGGGGACGGCGCAATGGCTCGACGAGCACCTGCCCGGCGTGCGCGCCCAGGTCATCCCCAATGCCGTGCGCTGGCCACTGGTCGACGGCGAACCCGTGCTGGAGCCGCCGCGCGCGCCCGGGCGCCGCCGGCTGCTGGCCGTGGGCCGCCTGCATCCGGTCAAGGGATTCGACGGCCTGTTGCGGGCCTTCGCCCAGCTGGCGGCGCCTTTCCCCGACTGGGACCTGACCATCCTGGGCGAAGGCGAGCAGCGCGCCGGGCTGGAATCCTTGCGCGACGAGCTGGGCCTGGGCGATCGCGTCAGCCTGCCGGGGCGCGTCGGCAACATGGCGGCCTGGTACGCCGCCTCGGACCTGTATGTGCTCAGTTCCCAGGCCGAAGGACTATCCAACACCCTGATCGAGGCCATGGCCAGCGGGCTGCCGTGCGTGGCCACCGATTGCGACACCGGCCCCCGGGAGATCATTCGCGAAGGCCTGGACGGCGTGCTGGTCCGGCCGATCGACGATCCGGACGCCCTGGCCGCCGGGCTGGCGGCGCTGATGGCCGATCCCGCTCTGCGGGCCCGGCTGGCCGGCCGCGCGGTCGACGCGCGCGACCGCTTCAGCACCGCGCGCATCATGGCGCTCTGGGAGCAGGTGTTCCAGGGCCGGAGGGTCGGCTGACATGCGGCTTCTGTTCCTAGTCAGTTCCATGCATGGGGGCGGGGCCGAGCGCGTGGCCGCCACGCTGGCCAATGCCTGGGCGCGGCGCGGCGACGAAGTCATCCTGGTGTGCTGCTATTCCGGCCGTGGCCGCTGCGACCAGGCCCTGGACCCGGCCGTGCGCCTGCTGTGGCTGGCCGACCGGGTGCGCGGCCCGGCCTGGCTGCGCCCCCTGGCCAAGTTCGCCGCCCTGCGGTGCCTGGCGCGGGAATGCAGGCCCGACCGGGTGCTGTCCTTCCTGACCAACGTCAACGTGACGGCGCTGCTCGCCCTGCGCGGCCTGGACCTGCCGATCGTCGTCGGCGAACGCACCGATCCGGCCCACAGCGTCAATCTGGAGCCGGCCCTGCGCCGGCTGCGGCGCCTGACCTATCCCTGGGCTCGCCGCGTCGCAGTGCAGACCCGGCGCAGCGCGCACCACCTGCTGCAGGTTGCGCCGGGTGTGCGACGCATTGCGGTGATACCCAACCCGCTGCCCGACGGGTTGCCGGCGTGCCGCCAGGCAGAGCCTGCGGGCGAACGCCGCGTGCTGGCGGCGCTGGGGCGGTTCAATCCCGTCAAGCAGTTCGACCGGCTGATCGAATGCTTCGCAGCGCTCGCCCCGCAGTGCCCGGACTGGGACCTGTGCATCTGGGGCGACGGTCCGCAGCGCGAGGCCTGCCTGCGGCGCGTCCGGGAACTGGGCCTGGAGTCCCGCATCCTGCTGCCCGGCTTCAGCCGGACGCCCTGGGACGATCTGGCCAGGGCGCATGCCTTCGTGCTGAATTCGCGCGTCGAGGGATTCCCGAATGCGCTGCTCGAGGCCATGGCCCTGGGCCTGCCTTGCGTGGCCACGGATTGCCCATCGGGGCCATCGGAATTGACGCTGGGCGGCCGTCTGGCCGATCTGGTGCCCCTGGGCGACGAAGCGGCCCTGGGGCAGGCCTTGTTGCGGGTCATGCGCGCAGGCACCGCCGAACGCCAGGCCCGGGGCCGGGCCGCCGCCGAATCGGTGCGGGCCCGCTACGGGCTGGACGCCGTCCTGCGGGCCTGGGATGATGCCTGGACGGATGCGGACGGGACGATCGGCTTCCAGGACCGGAGCAGCAACGCACCCAGTCCGGCACCCTGAAAAGCCGCGATGGACCTGATGGTCGAGGACATTTCATGAACGGAAACGAAGCGGGCCTGCCCGCTGCTCACCAGCCGGCCGGCGGCACGCAGTCGCCGGAAAATCGTGCGCCCCTGCAGGTCGTGCACGTGATTTCGGGGCTGCTGCACGGCGGCGCCGAAACCGTGCTGTACCGCCTGGTCACGGCGCCCGGCGGCACCGTCCGGCATACGGTGGTGTCCATGCGGGGCGAAGGCGTCATGGGCGCGCGCCTGCGCGAGGCCGGCATCGAGGTGATCTGCCTGGACATGCAGGGCTGGACGGGGAACGTCCGCGGCCTGTGGCGGCTGTACCGCCTGCTGCGCGCGCGCCGTCCCGACGTGGTGCAGACCTGGATGTACCACGCTGATCTGATCGCGGGCCTGGTGGCGCGCCTGGCCGGTATCCGCGCCGTGGCCTGGGGCATCCGCAATTCGGGCGTCAGCCTGGGCGAAAGCAGCCGTTCTTCCCGCATCGCGGCCTGGGCCTGCGCGCGGGTATCGGCCTGGGTGCCGGGGGTCATCGTGGCCTGCGCGCGCAAGGCGGCCGAGGTCCACCGGGCCTGGGGATACCGTGCCGACCGTGTCCTGGTGGTGCCCAACGGCTACGACCTGGACGTCTGGCATCCGGACGCGTCGGGTGCCGCCGAGCTGCGTGCCCGCTGGGGCGTGCCCCAGGGCGCGCCGCTGCTGGGCAGCGTGGCGCGCTGGAACCCCCTGAAGGACCACGGCAACCTGATGGCGGCCCTGGCCCTGAGCGTGCGCACCCATCCGGACCTGCGCTGCGTGCTGATCGGGCTGGGCATGTCGCGCGACAATGCCGAGCTGATCGCCATGGCGCGGCACTATGGCCTCCTGGACCACCTGATCTTTCTGGGGCGCCGCGACGATGTGCCGGAACTGATGCGGGCGCTGGACATCCACGTGCTTTCGAGCAAGGCCGAAGGTTTCCCCAACGTGGTCTCCGAGGCCATGGCATCCGGCGTGGCTTGTGTCGTGACCGATGTGGGCGACGCGGCCGATATCGTGGGCGAGCACGGCTGGGTCGTGCCGCCGGGCGACGCCGTGGCCCTGGCGGGCGCCATCGGGGATGCGGTGACGGCCGTGCGTGACGCCGGCTGGCCGGCGCGGCGCGACGAGGCCCGGGCGTCCGTCGAGCGGCGCTACAGCCTGGGGGCCATGGTGGCCCGCTACGAAACGGTCTGGCGTCGGCTGGCCGCCGATTTCCCGACGGCCGGAGCGGGGCGGGGGCGTTTTCCCGCAGACGTGGCGGCATCCCCGGCTCCGGACGAGGCGGCTGCGGCATCGGCCAGTTTGGCGCCTCGCTTGCTGTTCTTCATCACCAACCCGGCGTTCCTGGTGTCGCACCGGCTGCCGGTCGCGCTGGCTGCCCGGGATGCGGGCTACGAGGTGCACGTCGCTTCCATGGGCGGCCCGGCAGTGGCGCAGATCGAGTCGCTGGGCCTGACGCATCACGTCCTGCCCCTGTCGCGCACCAGCATGCGGCCCTGGACCGAAGCCCGCAGCCTGTGGGCGATCTGGCGCCTGTTCCGCCGGGTGCGGCCCGGCCTGGTGCATGCCGTCACCCTCAAGTCCGTGCTTTACGGAGGCATCGCCGCCCGATTGGCGGGGGTGCCCGCCTACGTCGCGGCGATCTCCGGTCTCGGCTACGTGTTCATCCAGGGCTCCGGGCTGCGCGGCGTGCTGCGGCACCTGGCCCTGGTCCTGTACCGGTTGGCCCTGGGCCATCCGAACAGCCGGGTGATCTTCCAGAACGACGCCGACCGCGACATGCTGGAACGGGCCGGCGCGGTGCGCCCCGGCCAGGCGGTGCTGCTGCGGGGATCGGGCGTCGATCTGGACCGGTTCGCGCCCGCGCCCTGGCCGGAAGGGCCCGTGACCGTCGCCATGGCCAGCAGGCTGCTGCATGACAAGGGCGTGCGGGAATTCGTCGAGGCGGCGCGGCTGTCCGCGGCACGCGGCGAGGGGCTGCGCTGGCGCCTGGCCGGCAGCCTGGATCCCGAGAATCCGGCGTCGGTGACGGCCAGTGAACTGGACGCCTGGCGGGCCGAAGGGGCGATCGAGTACGTGGGCGAATGCGCGGATGTCGCCGGCTTCTACGCGCAGGCGCACATCGTGACGCTGCCGTCCTATCGCGAAGGCCTGCCCAAGTCCCTGATCGAGGCGGCCGCTTGCGGCCGGCCGGTGGTGACCACGGACGTGCCGGGCTGCCGGGACGCGATCGAGCCCGGAGTCAGCGGTGTGCTGGTGCCGCCCCGGGATTCGCGCGCGCTGGCCGATGCGGTCGCGTCCCTGGCCGGAGACGAAGACCGGCGGGCCCGCATGGGCGCCGCGGGACGGGCATTGGCGGAGCGCGACTTCGGCCTGGACCGGATCGTTCGCGCGCATCTGGATGTGTACCGGGACCTTGCGGGGCGCTGAAAGCAGTAGTTGATATCGGATCAGTGTTTTCCCGATGGGACAGCTCTGGCGGCTATTTGTTCCATTGACGATACATTAGGACATCCTTAGAGTTTCCTGCATGGGAACCTCTTTGCCACTGCCGAAGTATCACCAGATCTACCTCATCCTGCGCGAACAGCTGCAGGAAGGGCGTTTCGACCAGGATGGCGTGCCTGGCGAGCATGCGCTTGCCGATCAGTTCAAGGTGGCCCGCATCACGATCCGCAAGGCGATGGAAATGCTGGTGGCCGATGGTCTGGTGTCGCGCCGGCCTGGCCTGGGGACCTGGCCAGTGCGCGGCAAGGCCCGGGCCGATGGCATGGCGGCGGCCGGCAAGCCGCAGAAGGCACATCTGACGGGGCTGCTGGAAAACATCGTCAACATGGGGCGGCGCACCTCGGTGCAGGTGCTCGACAGCGCACTGGTCAGCGCATCGCCCTCCGTGGCCGAGGCGCTGCGCATCGACATCGGTGCGCCCGTGTACAAGAGCCTGCGGGTGCGCAGCACCGACGCCGGCCCGCTTTCCTACATCACCACCTATGTGCCGCAGGCTGTGGCCGATTTCACCCGCGAGGATCTGGAGCGCGAGCCGATGCTGATGCTGCTGGAGTCCGCCGGCGTGGAGTTCGGCGGTGCGACGCAGACCATTTCCGCACGCCTGGCCGATGCGCAGATCGCCCATTACCTGGATGTGTCCCTGGGCTCGGCGCTGTTGTCGGTGACACGGGTCGTTCATGACACGGAGGACCGGCCCGTGCAGCTGCTGTTGGGTTTGTACCGGCCGGATCGCTATCAGTATCAATTGCAACTGTCACGCGTCGGCAGCATCGACGCCAAGGTCTGGGTCAGCGAAGAGCTAACGGCCCAATTTCATTGACTCCTTCGGAGGCTTTCCATGAGCTCGCGTCGTACTTTTCTGTGTCAATCCGCCGCCGCGGCGGCGATGCTGTCCTCTCCCTGGATCGTTCGCGCCCAATCCGCCGCGCCGGTGAAAGTCGGGGTGCTTCATCCGGTGACGGGAGCGCTGGCCTATTCCGGGCAGCAATGCCGGCTGGGTGCGCTGCTGGCCATCGATGACGTCAATCAGGCTGGAGGCATCAAGTCCCTGGGCGGCGCTCCCCTGGCGGCCATTCTGGGCGATGCGCAGTCCCGACCGGAGGCCGGTTCGGCCGAAGTGGAAAAAATGAACCAGGAAGGCGTGTCGGCCATTGTGGGTGCGTATGCATCGGCGATCTGCCTGGCCACGACGCAGACCGCCGCCAAGTACGGCCTGCCTCACGTCGTGGATGTGGGCGTGGCCGACCAGATCGTCGAACGCGGTCTGACGAATACGTTCCGTTTCGGTCCCGGCTACCGCATATGCAGTGAACGCGCGATCACCGACCTGGCCGCCCTGAACAATGCCGCGGGCAAGCCGGCCAAGACCGTGATGATCGTCCATGAGGATTCGCTTTTTGGCACCGGCACGGCGGCCCTCCTGTCCAAATCGTTGCCGCAGCATGGATTCGAGGTGGTGGACGTGCTCAAGCATCCGAATCCCACCAGGGACTTCAACAATATCGTGCTGCGCATGAAATCGGCGAACCCCGATATCGTGATTCCGGCCAACTATTACAACGAATACGCCCTGCTGCTGCGGGCCATGAGGCAGCAGAAGGTCCAGCCCAAGGCGATCTATTCGGTGCTGGGAGGCGCCGCCTCCAGCTACAAGTTCGTGAAGGAGTTCCCGGACATCGCCAACGGCATCATCGATTGCAACCACTGGTTCAATCCCAAGGATGCGCGCGTGGCACCGCTCAAGGCCCGGGTGGAAGGGAAGGGGGCCTACTTCAGTTACGAGGTCTTCATGACCTATACCTCGGTGCTGCTGCTGGCCGATGCCCTGGAGCGGGCCAAGTCCGCCGATCGCGCCGCGATCATCGAGGCGCTGGCTTCGAGCACGTTCAATGAACATTTCATGCCCTATGGCCCCACCCATTTCGTCAATGGGCAGAATACCGGCGCCCAGCCCCTGATGACGCAGGTGCTCGACAACGACATCAAGGTGATTTTCCCCGCGGACTACCGCCAGACCGACGCCGTCTTTCCCCTGATGACCTGAACGACAGCATGCTGGATTCCACCATCCTCTTCTCCTCGGTGCTCAACGGGCTCACGACCGGCGCCGTCTATGCCCTGATCGCTCTGGGCCTGACCCTGATCTACGGCGTGCTGCACATCATCAATTTCGCCCATGGAGCGGCGCTGATGGTGGCTCTGTACGCCGTGTATCTGCTCAAGGATCGCCTGGGCATCGATCCCTACGCGGCCCTGCCGCTGGTGGTGGCCGGGATGTTCGCGCTGGGCTATGGGCTGCAGTGGCTCGTCATCAATCGGGCCGGCAATGGCAAGGACGAGAACATCCTGCTGGTGACACTCGGCCTGGCCATTGTCCTGGAGAACCTGGCCCTGGTCTGGTTCAAGTCCGATACGCGCACCATCGACACGTCCTATGCCCTGTCGACGGTGGCGATCGGCCCGGCCATGATCGCGCTGCCCAAGGTCATTGCGTTTTGTGGTGCATTGGCGGTCGCCGCCATTTTGTTCTGGGTCATCCGCAGTACCGACCTGGGCCGTGCGATCCGGGCAGTTGCCCATGAGAAACAGGGCGCGCGGCTGATGGGCATCGACGTGGAGAAAGTCTATGCGCTGTCGTTCGGCATCGGCATGGCCTGCCTGGGGGCGGCGGCCTGCTTCCTTCTGCCGGCCTACTACGTGAATCCTCAGGTGGGCAGTGGCTTTGTGCTGATCGCCTTCACCATCGTGGTGCTGGGCGGCATGGGCAGTTTTGGCGGTGCGCTGGTCGGCGGCCTGCTGATCGGCGTGGTGGAATCCGTCGGCGGCCTGTTCCTGGGGGACTCGCTGGGGCAGATGGGGATTTTCGCGATCTTCATCGCGGTGTTGCTGTTCCGGCCCCGCGGGCTGTTCGGGGCAAGGGGCTGAGCCATGAAAAGGGATCTCTGCGCGATCGCGCTCTTCGCAGCGGCGGTGCTGGCATTGACCGCACCGGCCGATTCGGGCGTGTGGCTGACTTTCGTGATGATGGCGCTCTATGCCGGGCTCCTGGCGCAAGCCTGGAACATCCTGGGCGGCTATGGCGGTCAGCTGTCTTTCGGGCATGCCCTGTTCTTCGGCGTGGGCGCCTACACGCAGGCCCTGGGGCAATTGTCGATGGGGCTCAACCCCTGGCTGGTTTTGCCGCTGTCCGTCGCCGCGGGGGCGCTGGCCGGCCTGGGGATGGGCGGCCTGACGTTCCGCTACGGGCTCAGGGGGTCGTATTTCGCGCTGGTCACGCTGGCCTTCGCCGAAGTATTCCGCATTCTGGCGGGGTCGGTGGCCTTTACCGGCGGCGGGATGGGGCTCATGGTCCCGCTGCATGAAGGCCTGTCCAACATGCAGTTCGGATCGCGCCGGGGCTATATCTATCTGCTGCTGGCGTTCGTCGGGCTTGCGCTGGTGGTCACCGCCTGGCTGCGACATTCCCGTTTCGGCGCCTATCTGCAGGCAGTGCGCGACAACGAGGACGCCGCCCGCGCCATTGGCGTGAATCCCTTGCGCATCAAACTGGGCGGGATCGCGCTGTCCGCCGCCTTCATGAGCGTCGCCGGCGCGTTCTACGTGCAGGTGTTCCAGTACATCGATCCGGGCATCGTGTTCGGCCCGGCCATTTCTGTCGAGGCGCTGGTGGGGGCCATCGTGGGCGGCCTGGGAACCTTGTGGGGGCCTCTGCTGGGTGCGCTGGTTCTGCATGTGCTGGCCGAGCTGACCCGCAACCTGTTCGGGGAGCTCCCGGGCATCAGCATGGTGATCTACGGCGTGGTGCTGGTCATCATCGTGATGTTCCTGCCGCGCGGCATCAGCGGCGTCGGCCGCTCCCTGGGGCGCCGGTTCGGTTTCAAGGAGCGCATCCGTGTCTGAAGCCTTGTTGCAAGCACGCAATCTGTCGGTTGCCTTCGGGGGCCTGAAGGCGGTGCAGGACGTGAGCCTGGATGTGCCGCAGGGATCCCTCACCGCCCTGGTCGGTCCCAACGGCGCGGGCAAGACCACATTGTTTGCGTTGCTGTCCGGGTTCCTGAAACCCGATTCCGGCTCCGTGCATTTCCTGGGACGGAACATCACGGGACATGCGCCTCATGAGTCCGCCAGGCTGGGTCTGACCCGGACGTTCCAGGTCGTGCAGCCGTTTGGCGCGCAGACGGTGCGCCAGAACATCGCGGTGGGCGCGCACTTGCGCCTGGCCGATCGCCGGGAAGCACTGGCGCTGGCGGAATCCGTTGCCGTCCGCGTCAATCTGGGTGCCGTGCTCGACAAGCCCGCGGCGGATCTGACGGTGGCCGGCCGCAAGCGTCTGGAACTGGCCCGTGCCCTGGCAACCCGGCCGCGCCTGCTGTTGCTTGACGAGGTGCTTGCGGGGCTCAATCCGAGCGAAATAGAGGAGATGATTCCCGTGGTGAGGAATCTGGTTGATGAGGGCGTCACCGTTCTGATGATCGAGCACGTGATGCGTGCCGTGATGAGCCTGGCCGAACAGGTCTGGGTCCTTGCGCAGGGGTGTCTGATTGCCTCGGGTCCTCCCTCCGAAGTGACGCGTGATCCAGGGGTGGTCGAGGCCTACCTGGGCCATGGCGCCGCGGCCCGGCTGGCCGCCCGGGGAGCGCGGGGATGAGCGCATTGCTGGAAGTCGAGGGTTTGCGTTCGGGGTACGGGCCGGTGGAAGTCCTGCATGGCGTCGACCTGACGGTGAATGCGGGCGAGATCGTCGTGCTCCTTGGCAGCAATGGAGCGGGCAAGTCGACCCTGAACAATACGCTGTGCGGCCTGTGCCGCCGCCGGGAAGGGACAGTGCGTTTCGATGGGCAGGATCTGACGGGCCGCCATTATCGCGACGTGGTGCGGGCCGGGTTGATCCAGGTGCCGGAAGGCCGGCGCGTGTTTCCCAACCTGAGCGTGCGGGAGAACCTGGAACTGGGGTCGTTCGCCCGGGCACGCGCGAGGCGTGCCGCCAACCTCGAGAAGGTGCTGGACATCTTCCCGCGGCTGCGTGAGCGCTTGATGCAATTGGCCGGCACGATGTCCGGCGGCGAGCAGCAGATGCTGGCCATCGGCCGGGGGCTGATGGCCGAACCCCGGCTGCTGATCCTGGACGAACCTTCTCTGGGCCTGTCGCCGCTGATGGTCGAGGAACTGTTCGGCCTGATCCTGCGGCTGCATGGCGATGGCCTGTCGATCCTGCTGGTGGAGCAGAACGTGGCCCAGTCGCTGGAAATCGGCCAGCGCGCCTACGTCCTGGAAAACGGCATGGTGCGCCATAGCGGCGCCTGCCCGGACTTGCTTGCCAGCGACGACGTGCGCCGCGCGTACCTGGGGGTGTGACGATGAATCAGCCGCAAACACTGGCGCAGAAACTGATCGCCGCCGCCTGCGGGCGGACGGCGGTCACCGAAGGCGAGATCGTGACCTGCGCGGTAGACCTGGCGATGTTCCACGACTCCAGCGGACCCCGGCGACTGCAGCCCATGCTGGAAGAGCTTGGCATGCCTCTGTGGGACAAGTCCAGGATCGTCCTGGTCATCGATCACTATGTCCCGGAGTCGGATGACGAGTCGCGCCGGATCGTCCGGATCGCCCGCGACTGGGCGGCCGAACAGCGACTGCCCAATGTCTACGATTCCGTCGGGATCTCCCACGTCGTGGTGCCGCAGCATGGCCATATCCGCCCCGGCATGTTCTGTGTGGGCGGGGATTCGCACTCTCCCACGGGCGGTGCCTTCGGCGCGTACATGTTCGGCATCGGCAGCACGGAAATGCTGGGAGTGGCGGTGACCGGGCATATCTGGGTCAAGGTGCCCAGGACCCTGATGATGCGCTGGAGCGGCCGCCTGTCCGCTGGCGTCACCGCCAAGGACATGATGCTGCACATGATCGGTCGCCACGGCATGAATGGCGGCCGCTATCAGGCTGTGGAGTTCTGCGGCGAGGCAGTGCGCGCCCTGCCGATGCAGGAACGGATGACGCTCTCGAACATGAGCGCCGAATTCGGCGCTCAAGTGGGCCTGATCGCGCCGGATGAAATCACGGTCGACTATCTGCGCCTCGCTGGCGTGACGCAGCCATTCGATCTCCCGCACTGGCAGAGCGATGCCGGGGCGGATGCCGAGCGGCACGAGTTCGATGCGGGTGTGCTGGCGCCGCAGGTGGCTGCGCCGCATAGCCCCGCCAATGCGCGGGATGTGGATCAGTACGCCGGCACGCCGGTCCAGGTGGCCTATATCGGCGCCTGCACGGGTGCCAAACTCGAGGACCTGCGCGCGGCGGCCAGCATCCTGAAGGGCCGTCGCGTCGCCGATGGCCTGCGGCTGATCGTGGCGCCGGCCAGCCGGCAGGACCAGGAACAGGCCGAGCGGGAAGGGCTCATCCAGGCCTTGCGGGATGCGGGCGGCGAAATGTTTCCCACGGCCTGCGGCGCGTGCGCGGGCTATGGGGGCTCGATCCCGGACGGTGCCAACGTCATTTCCACCACTGCGCGGAACTTCAAGGGCCGCATGGGCTCGGAGACTGCGCAGGTGTTCCTCTCTTCCCCCTATACCGCGGCGGCCTCGGCAGTGCGCGGCCGCATCAGCGATCCACGGGAGTTCCTGTCATGAGCGATCAGGCCGACACGCACCGCGTCTGGAGGGTGGGCGCGGATATCGATACCGACGCGCTGGCGCCCGGCGCCTACATGAAGTTCGGCATCGAAGAAATCATGCGGCATTGCCTGCAGCGGGTGCGTCCCGAGTTTGCCGGCCAGGTCAGACCGGGCGACGTGCTGGTGGCGGGTCCGAACTTCGGCATCGGCTCTTCGCGCGAACAAGCGGCACTGGCCCTGGCCCGCCTCGGCGTGGCTGCCGTGATCGCCCCGTCCTTCAATGGATTGTTCTTCCGCAATGCGTTCAACGTAGGCCTGCTGCTGCTGACGTGCGCACGGGCCGAGGTCATGGCCGAGGGCGAATGCATCCGCCTGGATCCCGCCAGCGGGCGGATCAGCCGCACGGGTCCCGGTCCTTCCGAGCTGGCCTGCGAGCCCGTGCCCCCGTTTCTCCTGGACATGGTGCGCGCCGGCGGGTTGCTGAATGTATTGAAACAGCGTCACACCTCTTAGGAAATCACCATGCTGGATCCCGTCACCCTGGCCGTCCTGAAGGGACGCCTGGAACAGATTGCCGATGAAATGGACGCGACGCTGTATCGCAGCGCGTTCAATCCCATCATCGCCGAAGCCCATGACGCATGTCACGGGATGTACGACGCGCAGACCGGCGCGACCCTGATCCAGGGCAAGTCGGGCCTGCCGGTGTTCGTTGGCGCCATGGCGTTCGCCGTCAAGGCAGCCGCAGCTGCGGCTGCCGAGCGCGGCGGCATGGCCGAGGGCGACGTCTGGCTGTTCAATGATCCCTACGAGGGTGGGACGCACGCCAATGACTTCAAGCTGGTGCGGCCTGTCTTCCGTGACGGCGCCTTGTTCTGCTTCCTGGCCTCGGCGGCGCACTGGCATGATGTCGGCGGTGCCGTGCCCGGCAACTACAATCCCGCCGCGACAGAGTGCTGGCAGGAGGCGGTGCAGATCCCGCCTGTGCGGATCATGCGCGCCGGTGTGCTGGATCTCGACGTGCTGGCCATCCTGAAGGCCAACACGCGCCTGCCCGACAGCCTCTGGGGCGATCTGAACGGACAACTGGCCGCCCTGGATCTGGGGGCGCGCCGTCTGGACGGTCTGCTCGACGAGTACGGCGATGCCGTCGTGCTGGAATCGCTGGACACGCTGCGCGAACGTGCGCGCCGCCTGATGCGCCAGCATATCGCCCGGCTGCCGGACGGGGAATACGCGTTCGAGGACATGCTGGACAACGACGGCGTGCGAAACGAACCGCTGCGCATTGCCCTGCGCATGAAAGTCGCCGGAGACCGTCTGTCGCTGGACTTCTCGGGCACATCGCCGGCCTGTGCCGGGCCGGTGAACATTTCCCGCTCCACGGCGATTGCGGCCTGCTATGTCGCACTGAAGCATCTTTTCCCGGATGTGCCGGCCAATGCCGGCGTGCTGGACGCGGTGGACGTGGAACTGCCGGCCGGGTCGGTGATTTCAGCGGACCGTCCGCGCCCGGTGGGGGGCTACACCGAAACCATCCTGCGGATGATCGACGTTGTGTTCTGCGCGATGGCCCAGGCTGCGCCGGAACGTGCGATGGCGCAGGCCTACGGCACCATCAACGCATTGTCCATCGCCGGTCATCGCACCGATGCCGGCCGTGCAGGCCAGCGTTGGGTGATGTTCAGTTTCTTCGGCGGCGGCCACGGCGGCCATTCCGACGGCGATGGGCTGAGTCATGGCAATGCGCCGATCTCGACCGCGACCATTCCGCCCCTGGAAATCCTGGAAGCTGCCTATCCCGTGCGTTTCACGCAATGGGCGTTGCGGCCGGATTCGGCGGGCGACGGCCAGTATCGCGGCGGTCTGGGCGCGATCTATGAAATCGAACTGCTTGAAGAGCAGGCCGAAGCGTTCGTGTTCGGCGAGCGCGGCTGCAGCGCGCCCAAGGGCATCGCAGGCGGCGGGCCGGCGGCGTTGAACGTATTCCGCTATCAGCAGGATGGTACGTGGCGGACTCCGCCGATGACTTCGAAGATGCTGGGCATCCAGTTGCGGCGGGGCGACCGGGTGCGCCTGGAGACACCGGGCGGCGGCGGCTATGGGCCGCCGGACAGGCGCACGGCGGCAGCGCGTGAGCGGGATTGCCGCATGGGGTATGTGAACGAGGGTTTGAAGGAGCGGTCGGCATGAGTGCTGTACGAGGCCTGGTGGTTGGAGTGGATGTGGGCGGCACGTTCACGGATCTGTTCGTGCTGGATGAAGACAGCAGCTCTGTGCAGGTCGTCAAGGTGCCGTCCACGCGTGGTGAAGAGGCGCGAGGCTTCATGGATGGCATCGCGCGGATCGATGGCGGTGTGCAGGAGATTTCTTCCATCGTGCACGGCACGACGGTGGGCACCAATGCGCTGCTTGAGCGCAAGGTGGCGCGTACCGGCATCATCACGTCCGCCGGGTTTCGCGACGTGCTGGAAATGCGGCGCCGCGACCGGCCCCAGACCTGGGGGCTGCGCGGCAATTATCAGCCCATCGTGTCGCGCGACCTGCGCCTGGAGGTCGACGAACGCGTGCTGGCCGACGGCACGGTGCATACGCCCGTGGATCTGGACCAGGTCGACGCGGCGGCGCGCGCCCTGATGGAGCAGGGCTGCGATGCCGTTTGCGTGTTCTTCATCAATGCCTATGCCAACCCGGTCAACGAGGCGCGTGCTGTCGCGCGAGTGCGTGCGATCTGGCCCAATGAGCACGTCACGGCCGCCTCCGAGGTGTTGCCCGAAATCCGCGAATTCGAGCGCTGTTCCACGGCGGTGCTGAACGCCACGCTGCAGCCGGTGGTGGGCAATTACCTGAACCGGCTCGAAGCCGACCTGCAGGGCCATGGTTTCGGCGGCGAACTGCTGGTCGTGCAAAGCAATGGCGGTGTGATGTCGCGCGAGACGGCTTGCGCGTTGCCTGTGCGCACGGCGCTGTCGGGTCCGGCCGCCGGAGTGATCGCCTGCGCTGCCATCGCGCGCGCTGCGGGTTTCCCGGACGTGGTCACCGGCGACATGGGCGGCACGTCGTTCGATGTGTCGTTGGTGGCGGCGGGTGAAGCCTCCCTGGCGGCGCAGACGTCCATCGACTTCGGCATGGTGGTGCGCGCGCCGATGATCCAGATCGAGACCATCGGAGCCGGCGGTGGTTCCATCGCCAGCGTGGATGCGGGCGGCCTGCTGCAGGTCGGCCCCGAATCGGCAGGCAGCATTCCCGGCCCCGCCTGCTACGGGCGCGGCAATACCCGCCCCACGGTCACGGATGCCAATGTGCTGCTGGGCCGCATCGCTGCCGATCGGCCGCTGGGCGGGGGGCTGCTGGCGCGGATGGACGTCGCGCTTGCGCGGGCCGCGATCGAGGAGCACGTCGCCCGGCCGCTGGGGCTGGACGTCCATGCGGCCGCAGAGGCCATCCTGACGGTGGCGAATGCCAAGATGGCGGGCGCCATCCGGCTGGTGTCCATCGAGCGTGGGCACGATCCGCGCAAGTTCGCCTACATGCCTTTCGGCGGCGGCGGTGCCCTGCATGTGTGCGCGATGATGAGCGAGGTCGGTGCCGCTCACGGCATCATTCCGCGTTTCCCCGGCGTGACGTCGGCGCTGGGTTGCGTCATGGCCGACATGCGCCATGACGGGGTGCAGACGCTGAACGTCTCGCTGGACGCCCTGGACGTCGAAGACTTGCTGGCCCGTGTCGATGAGTTGGTCCGGGCCTGCCAGGCCCGCCTGGATTCCGCCCGCGTGGCTTTCGAGGGTGTGCATGAAAGCATCGAGCTGGATATGCTGTACGTCGGCCAGAGCCATACCGTGCGCGTCGAGGTCGCCCGTGCCGAACTGAACCGCGCCGGGATTGCCGCTGCTTTCGATCGGGCCTACTGCGCGGCCTTTGGCCGCAGCCTGAGCGGCATTCCGGTCCGCATTCTCAATTTGCGCTATGCGCGCATCGGCCGGCGTCCCAAATTCGACCTGACGCTGCTGGCCCCCAAGGGCACCCGCATGCCGGCTACCCTGGGCACGCAGGCTGTGTTCCATGCCGGGCAATGGCACGATGCGGTGCGCTACGCCCGCCTGGAACTGCCGGTGGATGCCCGCGTGGACGGTCCCGCGATTCTCGAACAGGCGGATACCACCATCTGGATCGAACCGGGGTTTTCCGGCCGGGTGGATGGCCTGGGCAATCTGCTGATTTCGCGCATCGGATCATAGGGGCTGGGTCATGAGTTCATTGGATATCCGCGGCACGGCGCTGATCGTGGTCGACCTGCAGAATGATTTCCTGGTCCCTGGGGGCGCCTATGATCGCGGCGGCGCGGTCAGCCCGCAGGCGCGTGCCCTGCCCGCCAGGGTGGCGCCGGTGGCGCGCGCGATCAAGGCGGGGGGCGGCTTCGTGGCCGCCAGCCAGTTCACGCTGTGGCCGGATGCACAGGGCGAGCCCATGATTTCGCCGCACCTGAAGCGGCTGCGCCCTTTCCTGTCCAAGGGTGACTTTGCCGCCGGTTCGGCCGGGCACGCCAATGTGGCGGAATTCGACGGCCTGATCGACGTGTCGGTCTGGAAAGTGGCCTATTCGGCCTTTTTCAATACGCAGCTGGACTGGGTATTGCGCCGCGCCGGCATCACCCGCCTGATCGTCGCCGGCATCGTGACCAATGGCGGTGTCGCCAGTACGGTGCGTGATGCCCATATGCGCGATTACCATGTGACGGTGCTGGCCGACGGCTGTGCCGCACCTACGCCGGCCATGCACGATGCCGCGTTGGCGGATCTGAAGACCGTCGCCGATATCGTGACGTGCCGGGATCTGCTGGATGGGATGCGGCGATGAGCGGGAAACCCATCGTCCGTCGCGGCGTGGCGCCGGGCCCGGATGCGATGCACGTACAGGTTGCGATTGTCGGCGCCGGCGCCTGTGGGCTGACCGCGGCATTGCGCCTGGCAGAAGCCGGTATCGAGACCGTGCTGATCGAGCGCGACGGGACGCCCAGCGGGTCGACTGCATTGTCCTCGGGCTTCATTCCCGCTGCAGGTACCGCGGTGCAGCGCGCCCTGGGCATCGACGACGATCCGCGGCGCTTTGCGGCAGACATCCAGGCCAAGGCTCACGGCACCGCCGCGCAGCATCTGGTGCAGGCCTATACGCGGGCCATTGCGCCAGCCATGGATGATCTGGGACGCCACGGCCTGGTGTTCGAGGTGCTGGATGGCTTCCTGTATCCGGGCCATGCCGCCCACCGCATGCACACCTTGCCCGAGCGCAGCGGCGCGGCGCTGGTCGCCGCCCTGACACGCGCCGCCACCGAGGCGGGGGCCTATCTGCTGACTTCCGCGCGGGTGGCGGAGATTCTGGTGGATGCCCGCGATCGGGTTGTGGCGGCCGTCTGCGAACGTCCGGATGGCACGACGGAAGTCATTGCCTGCGACGTGCTGATCCTGGCTTGCAACGGGTTCGGCGGCAACCCGGACATGGTGCGCCGATACTTGCCGGCCATGCGCCAGGCCGTGTATGGCGGCCACGCAGGCAATGATGGCAGTGCCGTCGAATGGGGCCTGCAGCTCGGGGCGCGCCTGGCAGACCTGGGCGCCTATCAGGGGCACGGGTCCTGGGCCACGCCCCTGGGGGTGCTGATTTCATGGGCCGTGATGATGGGCGGCGGCGTGCAGATCAATCGGGAAGGACGGCGTTTTCATGACGAGACGCGCGGCTATTCCGAGGCGGCCGTGCAGGTGCTGGCGCAGCCCGGCTCCGTCGCCTGGGATGTGTTCGATGAGCAGGCCCGGAGTCTGGTGTCCGGATTCCCCGATTTTGCGCTGGCCGAATCGAATCATGCCGTGAAGACCTGTGCCGGACCCGCCGAGCTTGCGGCGGTGATCGGATGTGACGTGGATGCGCTGGGCCGCACCCTGGACGGGATCGGCCCAGGTGCGGTGGACACACATGGCCGTGTATTCGAGCGGGCCTTGCAGGCACCGTACTACGCCGTCAAGGTCACCGGCGCGCTGTTCCATACCCAGGGCGGCCTGGATATCGACGCGCAGTGCCGCGTCCTGAACGAGGCCGGTCTCCCCTTCCCGAATCTTCTGGCTGCGGGAGGCGCCGCCCGGGGGGTGTCCGGGAACGACGTCTCGGGCTATCTGTCCGGCAATGGCCTGCTCAGTGCCGTGGCGGGCGGCTACATCGCGGCGGCGACTGCCGCTGCGCAGATAGGGCGGGCGCTCGTCCCGGCAGCGGATTAGGAATCAGAAATGAAACAGATCTTGAAGACCCGGCTGGCAGACGGGACCGTCCTGGCGCCCGGCGTCTACGATGTCCTGTCGGCCTTGCTGGCCGAACAGGCCGGCTTCGATGCCCTGTATCTCTCGGGCGCATCGATCGCTTACACGCAGCTTGGGCGCTCGGATGTCGGGCTGACCACCTACACCGAAGTCGAAAGCCTGCTGGCCCGCATCACCGACCGGGTTCGGACGCCCGTGATCGTGGATGCCGATACGGGATTCGGCAATGCGCTCAACACGCAGCGTACCGTGCGCGGTTTCGAGCGGGCGGGCGCGGCGATGATCCAGCTGGAAGACCAGACCTTTCCCAAACGCTGCGGTCATCTGGACGGGAAGGGCGTCATTCCCGTTGCCGAGATGCTGGGCAAATTGCATGCGGCCCTGGATGCCCGGACCGATCCGTCGACCCTGATCCTGGCGCGCACCGATGCGCTGGCACCGGAGGGCCTGGAGGCCGCGCTGGACCGTGCCGAAGCCTATCTCGAAGCCGGGGCCGACGCGCTGTTCGTCGAAGCCCTGCGTACGCCCGAGCAGATGCGGGTGGCCTGCGAACGTCTTGCGCATCGCGTGCCGCTGCTGGCGAACATGGTCGAAGGGGGCAAGACGCCCGTGCAAGGAGTCGAGGCGCTGGCGGAGTTCGGGTTTCGCATCGTCATCTTCCCAGGGGGCACGGCGCGGGCGGTGGCGCATACCCTGCAGGACTACTACGGCAGTCTGCGCCGCCTGGGCTCGACCTTGTCCTGGAAGGACAGGATGCTGGATTTCGACGGCCTGAATGCGGTGATCGGCACCCCCGATCTGCTGGAGCAGGGGCGGCGATACGGCGGTTGATTCGAAATTCCGGCAGGAGCCGTTCCGTCAGAACGGCAGTTCGCGCCCCGGCAGCAACTGGGCGATGGCGGCTCGGAATTCGCCCTGGATCCGCTCCAGGGCTTCGGGCGTGTCGCCCTCGAAGCGCAGCACCACCACGGGTGTCGTGTTGGATGCGCGCGCCAGGCCGAAGCCGTCCGGGTATTCGGCGCGGATGCCGTCGATCGTGATGCGGTCCGTGGCGCCGGGAAAATGGCCTTCGGATTGCAGGCGGCGGATGAAGGGATGCGGTTCGCCTTCGGCCATGGGCAGTTTCAGTTCGGGGGTGGAGATTCCCTGGGGCAGGGCTTCCAGCACCCCGCTCGGATCGTCGCTGCGCGACAGGATTTCCAGCAGGCGCGCGCCGGCATAGAGGCCGTCGTCGAAGCCGTACCAGCGCTCCTTGAAGAAGATGTGGCCGCTCATCTCGCCGGCCAGGGGGGCGCCGGTCTCGGCCAGGCGCGCCTTGATCAGCGAGTGTCCCGTCTGCGACATCAGCGGCGTCCCGCCCGCTTCCAGCACGGCACGGCCCAGGTGGCGGCTGCACTTGACGTCGAAGATGATGGAGGCGCCCGGCTGGCGCTGCAGGATGTCGCGGGCGAACAGGATCATCTGGCGGTCGGGCCAGATGATCTGGCCCGAACGGGTGACCACGCCCAGGCGATCGGCGTCGCCGTCGAATGCCAGGCCCAGTTCGCAATCGGTGTCGCGCAGGTGGGCGGTCAGGTCCCGCAGATTGGCCGGGTCGGCCGGATCGGGGTGGTGGTTGGGGAATTGGCCGTCGACCTCGCAGTACAGCTCGTCCACCGTGCAGCCCAGTGCCCGGAACAGCCGGGCGGCCGCCACGCCGCCCACGCCGTTGCCGCAGTCGATGGCGATGCGCATGGGGCGGGCCAGGCGGACGTGATCGGCGATCTCGCGGATGTAGGTGTCCGTCAGGTCGGTGACGACGCTGATGCCCGGCGTCGTGTCCAGGGGCGGCTGGATGCCGTCCATGGCCTGGCGCAGGGCCTGGATGTCGTCGCCGTGGAGGGTGCGCCCCGCCATCATCATCTTGAAACCGTTGTAGTCGGGCGGGTTGTGGCTGCCGGTGATGGCGATGCCCGAGCCGCTGCCGTCCCGGTGGGCGGCGTAGTACACCAGCGGGGTGTGCGCCAGGCCGAGGTCCACCGTGTTGATCCCGCCCGCGTGCAGTCCCGTCTTGACGGCGTGGGCCAGGCCGCGGCTGCTCAGCCGACCGTCGTAGCCGATCGCCATGCTGCGCACGCCTTCGCGCCGGGCCTGGGCGGCCAATGCCAGCCCCAGGCGGTGGGCGAAGGGTTCGTTGATCTGCCCGGGCACGGTGCCGCGGATGTCGTAGGCTTTGAAGACGGCAGAAGGCAGAGGGGCATTCATGTGCATGGTCCGGCGGAAAGATCGGCTGCCGCCATTATCGCCGATTACAATCTGGGATTCCGTTCATCGAAAGGCCCTGTTGCATTGCCGGGCCGCTGGAATTACGAAGATCATGGATCATCTGGATGCTTTGCGCGCGACGGTCGGCGCCGCGCAGGTGCTGACCGGGGCGGATGCGCAGCCCTGGGAAACGGACTGGCGCGAGCGCTATCGCGGCCGGTCGCTGGCCGTGGTGCGGCCCGGCACCACCGACGAGGTCGCGGCGGTCGTGCGCCTGTGCGCGCAGGCGGGCCTGCCCGTGATTCCCCAGGGGGGCAACACCGGGCTGTGCGGCGGCGCGACGCCCGATGATTCCGGCCGGGCGGTGATCCTGTCGCTGCAGCGGCTGAACCGGATCCGCGGCATCGATACCGACAACGACACCATGGAAGTCGAGGCCGGCTGCATCCTCCAGTCCGTGCAGCAGGCCGCGCGCGAGGCCGGGCGGCTGTTCCCGCTCAGCCTGGCGGCCGAGGGCAGCTGCACGATCGGCGGCAACCTGGCCACCAATGCGGGCGGCACGCAGGTCCTGCGCTACGGCAATATGCGCGAACTGACCCTGGGGCTCGAGGTCGTGACCGCCCAGGGCGATGTCTGGCACGGCCTGCGCGGCCTGCGCAAGGACAACACCGGCTACGACCTGCGCGATCTGTTCATCGGCAGCGAGGGCACGCTGGGCGTCATCACCGCGGCCACCCTGAAACTGCATCCGCTGCCGGTGGCGCGCTGCACCGCGCTGCTGGCGCTGGAATCGATCGAGGCGGCCATCGACATGCTGGGCCGCGCCCGTGCGGGCCTGGGCGCCTCGCTGACCGGCTTCGAACTGATGGCCGGCGACTGCCTCCAGGACGTGGTGCGCTGTTTCCCGCAGCAGCGCCTGCCCTTCGAGGGGCCGTCGGCCGATATGCCCTGGTATGCGCTGCTCGAGCTGTCGGACAGCGAATCCGAGGCCCACGCCCGGGAACGCTTCGAGGTCGTGGTGGGCGATGCGATCGAGGCCGGCGTCGTCCTGGACGCGGTGATAGCCGAATCCATGGCGCAAAGCCACGCGCTGTGGCATCTGCGCGAAAGCATCCCCCTGGCTGAAAAGGAATCCGGCAAGAGCATCAAGCACGACGTCTCGATCCCGGTGTCGCGCATGGCCGAATTCGTGCTGGGCACCAACGCCGCGCTGCAGGCCGCGTTCCCGGGGATCCGGAACGTGATCTTCGGGCACCTGGGCGACGGCAACCTGCACTACAACGTTGCGCGCGGGGCCGACTGGGCCGAAGGCCAGCTGCTGGCGCGCCAGGATGCGGTCTACGATCTGGTGCATGACCGCGTGCATGCGGTGGGAGGATCGATCAGCGCGGAACACGGCGTGGGCCAGCTCAAGCGCGACGTGCTGCCGCGCTACAAGGACCCGGTCGAAATGGCGCTGATGCATCGCATCAAATCGGCCCTGGATCCCCAGGGCATCATGAATCCGGGCAAGGTGCTGGGCACCCCCTGAATCCCCTTCACTTGTGGAATCTGTCATCATGACCATTCAACGCATCGAACCCGGCGCCCGCATGAGCGGGGCCGTCGTCCACGGCAATACCGTCTACCTGTCGGGCCAGGTGGGCCACGAAGGCGACGACATCCAGAGCCAGGTGCGCACGGCGCTGGCCGAAGTCGACCGGCTGCTGGCCCAGGCCGGCAGCCACAAGTCCCGCATCCTGCAGGCCACGATCTGGCTGGCCGACATGGCCGATTTCCAGGCCATGAACCAGATCTGGGAGGCCTGGATCGACCCCGCCAATCCGCCGGCCCGCGCCACGGGCGAGTCGAGCCTGGCAGCACCTGGGCTGAAGTTCGAAGTGATCATCGTCGCCGCGATCTGATTCGGCGCCTGGGCTTGCCATGCTGCGTTGCAAATCCTTGCGATAGTCAGACTATCGCTGCGGTTTGCGCCTTGCCTGACAAGCCCATCCATCCGAATTGAGTGCCTGGGCCTAACGTTTCTGGCAATTCGGGCAGAAGTACGTGGCCCGCTGGCCCTGCACGATGCGCCGGATCGGGGTGGCGCATCGCGGGCAGGGCCGGCCGTCGCGCTCATAGACGGCGGCGTGCAGGGTGAAATACGCTCCTGGTGCGCCCTGGGCATTGACGTAGTCGCGCAGCGTGCTGCCGCCCGATTCCAGCGCCTGGCCCAGTGTCTGCAGAATCGCCGCGTGCAGCCGGGCGCTGCGCGGGCGCGACACGCGCGCGCCCGGCAGGCGCGGGTCGATGCCGGCCAGGAACAGCGATTCCGATGCATAGATGTTGCCCACGCCCACGACGATCCGCCCGCCCAGCAACAGCTGCTTGACCGATTGGCGGCGCCCCCGCAGGCCCGCGTGCAGGAAGCCGGGCGTGAATGCCGGGTCGAAGGGCTCGATGCCGAGCCCGGCCAGCAGCGGGTGGGCCTCGATCGCGCCGGCCTCGGCCGGATGCCACAGGACGGCGCCGAAGCGGCGCGGGTCGTGCAGCAGGAAGCGGGCATCGTCGAACAGCCATTCCACGTGGTCGTGCTTGCGCAGCGGTTCGTCCATCGGCACACGCCGCAGGGATCCCGACATGCCCAGGTGGACGATCTGGGTGCCTTGCGCGAAGCGGATCAGCAGGTATTTGCCCCGGCGCTCGCAGGCCAGGACTTCGGTGTCGCGGATCCGGCCGGGCAGGTCGTCCGGCACGGGCCAGCGCAGCCGCGATTCGTGCACGATCAGGCGCCGGAGGATGCGCCCGGGCATGATCGTGGCAATTCCACGACGCGTTGTTTCGACTTCTGGCAGTTCCGGCATGGCAGGGTGATAACATCCTCTTTCGATGATGCAATTTTGCCACCAGACGCGGTTTCTTCCTGCGTTCCGGCCATGGTTACCGCAAATGAGATTTCCCGTTTCCGTGATTCCCGTTGTGCTGGCGCTGGCCGTCGCACACGAGGTGGCGTGGGCTGCGCCTCCGGCCGCAGCGCCGGCCGATCCGGTCGAGACCATCCATTTGCGTAGCGGCGAGCCGCCCGCCGTCAATCTCACCCCCGAACTGCTGTATCGCCTGCTGGTGGCCGAATTGTCCGCCCAGCGCGGCCAGTACGACGATGCTGCCCAGGAACTCCTGTCCCTGGCGCACGATACGCTGGATCCCCGGCTGGCGCGCCGCGCCTTCCAGATGTCCATGACGGGGCGCAACCTGGCGCTGGCGCTGCGCGCGGCCCGGGAATGGGCCAGCCTGGATCCGTCCAATCCCGAAGCCGTGGCCGCATCGCTCGCGCTGTCGGCTTCCAGCGGCCAGACCGAAGGCCTGGCCCGGACGCTGTCGCGCCGCATCGCCTCGGCCGAGGACCAGGACCAGGCCATCGTCCAGGCCGCCGGGATCGTTTCCAAGATGACGGACAAGCGCCTGGCCCTGGACGTGCTGGACAAGGCCTTGGCGGATGTGTCGGGCACATCGGCGCTCGCCCGCCTGGCGCTGGCCGACGCGGCCTGGGCGGCCGGCGAACCCGCGCGTGCCGTGGACGAGGCGCGCCGTGCCCAGGTGCTGGATCCGGATTCCCAGGATGCCGCCCAGCGAGTGCTCGAATACGGGCTCAGGGTCGAACCCGCCCAGGCCATCAAGGAAACCTATGCCTACCTGGAGCGCCACCCGGACCGCCGGGGCCTGCAGCTGCTGCTGGTCAGCCGCCTGACGGGGCGGGGGGCATTCGACGAGGCCCTGGGCCTGCTCGACCGCATGCGCCGCCGTGCCCCGGAAGACTTCGACCTGCTCTACACCGAAGCCGAGGTCAATGCCCGGGCCGGGCGCTACACCGAAGCCAAGGCCCTGCTGAACCAGTACATCGCGATCCAGCAGCAGCGGCGCCAGGCCATCCGCGACGCGTCCACCAACGCCCAGTCCGACGTCTCCGATGCAAGGCTGCTGCTGGTGCAGATCGCCGAGCGCCAGAACGACCTGCGCGAGGCGATCCGCCAGCTGCGCAGCATCGACGAGCCGTCGCTGCTCTTCCAGGCGCGCACGCACGAGGCCGTGCTGCACGGCAAGCTGGGCGATCTGAACCAGGCGCGCGCCACCCTGGATGCCATCAAGCCGGCCGACCGCCGCGAGCGGGCCGTGGTGCGCCTGACCCTGGCCTCGATCTACCGGGATGCGGGGCGCACCGACCAGGCGGTCGAGCTGCTGAAAGCGTCCGACCTTGAAATGCCCGATACGCCGGAAATCAAGTACGACCTGGGCATGCTGCTGCACCAGCAGGGCAAGACGGCCGAATTCGAGGCCCTGATGCGCCGCGTGATCGAGCTCGATCCCGATAATGCCAATGCCTACAATTCGCTGGGCTACACCTTCGTCGAGCAGAACCGCAACCTGGACGAGGCGCGCGACCTGCTCGAGCGGGCGCTGGAACTCGATCCCGACAACGCCTACATCCTGGACAGCGTCGGCTGGTATCTGTTCCGCACCCGCGACTACCAGGGGGCGCTGGAATACCTGCGCCGCTCGTACGACCAGTTGCCCGCAGCCGACGTGGCCGCGCACCTGGGCGAGACGCTGTGGATGCTGGGTCGCCACGAAGAAGCCCGGCGCATCTGGGCCGAAGGCCTCAAGGCCGATCCCGGCAGCGCGGCCCTGAAGGAAACGCTCCACCGCCTGGGGGTCAGGCTGCCATGACGACGGGTTCCGCTGCCTTTCCGTTCCGTGCCGCGCGCAGCCTTGGTGCACGGTTCAGGCGGCTCGGTGCCGTCTGCCTGGCGGCGCTCCTGGCCAGCCTGCTGGCCGCCTGCGCCACGCCGCAGCGCATCGGCGGCCAGGGCCCCGCATTCGAGCGGCAGGGGCGGTTCGCCGTCAACCTGCAGCCGGCGGGCGCGGCTCCCTATGCTGCCCAGGGGGGGTTCTCCTGGCGCGACGATGGCCGCGTCCTGCGCCTGGACCTGGTTTCTCCGCTGGGCAGCGTCCTGGCCCGGATCCGGGTGGCCCCCGGCCTGTCCGAACTGGAACGCGCCGACGGCAGCCGCGAATCGGCGCCCACGCCCGACGACCTGCTGGCCCTGGTCTGGGGTCATCCCATGCCGGTGTCCGGGCTGCGCCACTGGATGCGCGGCGAAGCCGCCCCCGGCATCGTCGTCGATGCGCAGCGCGACGACCAGGACCGTCTGGCGTCGATGCGCCAGGACGGCTGGGAAGTGCGCCTCTCGGCCTACGACGACCAGGGGCCAGGCCGCGTGCGCCTGTCCCGCCTGGACGATCAGGGGCAGTGGCGCTTGCAACTGGTCGTGGACCGGCCCTGACCCGCATGGCGGCGCTGTACGACGTGCCGGCCCCGGCCAAGCTGAACCTGTTCCTGCATGTCGTGGGGCGGCGCCCGGACGGCTATCACCTGCTGCAGACGGTCTTCCGCTTCGTGGACCTCTGCGACAGCCTCGATTTCGAATCCACGCCGGACGGCGTGCTGTCGCGCGAAGGCGATGGCCTGGCGGAGCTGCCTGCCGACCAGGACCTGGTGCTGCGCGCCGCGCGCGCCCTGCAGCGGGCCACCGGCGCCCGGCAGGGCGCTCGCATCCGCTACCGCAAGCGCATTCCGGCCGGCGGCGGCCTGGGGGGCGGGTCCAGCGATGCGGCCACGACCCTGATCGCCCTGAACCGCCTGTGGGGCACGGGCCTGGCGCGCGCCGAGCTGATGCGCCTGGCCCTGCCGCTGGGGGCGGACGTGCCGGTCTTCGTCTTCGGCCGCCCGGCTTTTGCGCAGGGCGTGGGCGAGGACCTGTCGGCCGTGGCCCTGCCCGAGCGGGCCTACTGGATCGTGCGCCCGCATGCGCACGTGGCCACCGCGGATGTTTTTCGCGATCCCGATTTGACAAGAAATTCCGAATCGGTAAAAATCTCGGTCTTTACTGATTGGCAGACAGGACGGCACGCCGGCGCTTTATTTGGCCGCAACGACCTGGAAGCCGTGGTCTTTCGGCAGCACCCTGAAATCGCCGCGCTTGCGCGATCGATGCAGGGCCAGGGGGTCGAAGTCCGCATGACGGGTTCGGGTTCGTGCCTGTTCGCGGAATTCCCCGATGCGGCCAGCGCAGGGATGCATCGAGACCGAATAATCAGTAAAATGGAAGGCCCGCCCGATGCGGCGATCGAAGGCTCCTGGATCTGCCGGGGACTGGATGATCATCCGTTGCTTGGCTGGGTCGCTGATTGAATTATTGGGGAATCGCCAAGCTGGTTAAGGCACCGGATTTTGATTCCGGCATGCGAAGGTTCGAATCCTTCTTCCCCAGCCATCATTTCTGCGCCAGAGCGCATGCTATCAGGCTGTTGCACCAGCCCGCTCCCTGCGGGAAGGCTGTCAACAGCCTTGTCATTTGACACATTGGTTCGACACCATGGCACAAGACAGATTCATGATTTTCACCGGTACGGCCAATCCTCGTCTGGCCGTCGATGTCGTGAATCACCTGGACATGTCATTGGGCAAGATGACCGTCGGCCGGTTCTCCGACGGCGAAGTCATGGTGGAAATCAATGAAAACGTCCGCGGCAAGGACGTCTTCGTGCTGCAGCCCACCTGTGCGCCGACCAACGACAACCTGATGGAAATCATGGTGATGGTCGATGCCCTGCGCCGCGCTTCCGCGCGCAACATCACCGCCGCCATCCCGTATTTCGGCTACGCCCGCCAGGACCGCCGGCCGCGTTCGGCCCGCGTGTCGATCTCGGCCAAGGTCGTGGCCAACATGCTGCAGGTCGTGGGCGTGGACCGTGTCCTGACCATGGACCTGCACGCCGACCAGATCCAGGGCTTCTTCGACATCCCCGTGGACAACATCTACGCCGGGCCGATCCTGCTGGGCGACATCTGGAGCCGCAATTTCCAGAACCTGGTGGTCGTGTCCCCCGACATCGGCGGCGTGGTGCGCGCCCGGGCCCTGGCCAAGCAGCTCGAATCCGACCTGGCCATCATCGACAAGCGCCGGCCGCGCGCCAATGTGTCCGAGGTCATGAACATCATCGGCGACGTCAACGGCCGCACCTGCCTGATCATGGACGACATGGTCGATACCGCCGGCACGCTGTGCAAGGCCGCCCAGGCCCTGAAGGACCGTGGCGCCGGCTCCGTGTATGCCTATTGCACGCACCCCGTGCTGTCGGGCGAAGCCATCAAGCGCATCCAGGAATCCGCCCTGGACGAGCTCGTGGTCACCGACACCATTCCGCTGAACGAAGACGCGCGTGCCTGCGCGAAGATCCGCCAGCTGTCCTGCGCATCCCTGCTGGGGGAAACCATCCTGCGCATCTCGACGGCGGAATCGGTCAGCTCGCTGTTCGCCGACTGACGGCGGGCGCATTCTGTTTCATGGCCCTGCGCTGGTCGCGGCGCAGGGCGTTTCGCAGCTTCGGCTGCTTTGTTGTCGGGGGTCTTCCAAGGCCCCTTTTTGGAGTTTTCCATGAAATTCACCGCCACTTCGCGTAGCGTCCAGGGTTCGAGTGCGAGCCGCCGCCTGCGCCGCGCCGGTCGGGTGCCCGCCATCGTCTACGGTGGCAAGTCCGCCCCGGCCAATATCGAGCTCGACCACAACGAGATCTACCACGCCCTGAACAAGGAAGAATTCCACGCTTCCATCCTGGACATGGTCCTGGACGGCAAGGCCGAGCCGGTCCTGGTGCGTGCCGTTCAATGGCACCCCTACAAGCCCCTGGTCCTGCACGTCGACTTCCAGCGCGTGGACGCCTCCCAGGCCGTCACCACCAAGGTTCCGGTGCACTACCTGAACGCCGACGCCTGCCCGGCCGTCAAGCTGGCCGGCCAGATCGTCACCCATGGCCCGACCGAACTCGACATCACCTGCCTGCCGGCCAACCTGCCGCAGTTCATCGAAGTCGACCTCGGCGGCCTGGTGGGCAACGCTCGCCTGCACCTGTCGGACGTCACCCTGCCCAAGGGCGTGAAGTTCGTCCCGCACGGCGATGACACCGACCCGCTGCTGGCCCAGGCGAATGCACCCAAGGGCACGGCCTCCGAAGGCGAAGCCGAAGCGCCGGCCGCCGAATAAGCAGTCGTCCGCAAGACCCCACAAAACCCCCGCCAGCCCCAGGGCCGGCGGGGGTTTTGTCGTATGATGGGTGCTTTTCGAACGACCCCACCCGATGACGACAGCGCCCATCCGCCTCATCGTGGGGCTGGGCAATCCCGGCCCCGAATACGAAGCCACGCGCCACAACGCCGGCTTCTGGCTGGCGGACCATTTCGCCGACGACCTGCGGGCCACCTTCACCCTGGAAAAACCGTTCTTTGCCTGGGTCGCGCGTGCGCGCCATGCCGGGCAGGCCGTGATCCTGGCCAAGCCCGCCACCTTCATGAACAAATCCGGCCAGGCGGTCGGCGCGCTGGCACGCTTCTACAAGCTCCAGCCCGAAGAAATCCTGGTCCTGCACGACGAACTCGATCTGCTGCCGGGGGCGGTCAAGCTCAAGCTGGGCGGCGGCCATGCCGGCCACAACGGCCTGCGCGACATCCAGTCCGCCTTGGGCACGCCGAACTTCTGGCGCCTGCGCATCGGTATCGGCCATCCGCGCAGCCTGGGCCTGGCCCAGCAGGTGGTCAACTTCGTCCTGCATCCGCCGCGCAAGGACGACATGCCGGGCATCGAGGACGTCATCAACCGCTGCCGCGTGATCCTGCCGCAGTTGCTGGACGGCGCTTTCGATCGCGCCACCGAACGCCTGCATCAGGCCAATCACTCCTGACATGGCGCGCCTGCCCTTCTTCCAGCGGCCCCCCGGCCTGCCCACCATGGGCCAGGAAATCGTCGATTTCCTGCGCTTCGTGGTGCGCCCGCGCCCGGGTCCGCGTCTCGGGGGGCGGAATGCGGGGCCGGGCATGCGGGTGGATCTGCGCCTGAACGCGCCCTGGTGGCGCCTGGCCCACTGGGCCGTGCTGCTGTGGATGGTGAATGTCTTCGTCTTCGCGCCGCTGGCCCTGTCAGCGGCCGATGCGGGCGGGGCCCAACACCGGCTGGACATCCACAACCTGCCCTGGATGACGGCCCTGGTCTGGGCGCCGATCGTGGAAGAGCTGACCTTCCGCTACGCGCTGCGCCGTCCGGCCATGCTGTGGTGGTTCGTGCCCCTGATGGCGTCCATCCTGGTCCAGGGGGCCGGCATCGCCTCGGGCCTTCTGGCGGCGGCCGCCGCGCTGCTGGCCCTGGCACCGGCCTGGTATCCGGCCGATCACCGCTGGCGGGCCGGCTGGCGCATGTCCTGGCGCGGCCGGAAGCTGATGCGGCGCGCCTATCCCCTGCTTTTCCATGGCGCCGCGCTGGCCTTCGCCGCCGTGCACCTGTTCAATTTTCGCCTGAACGCCATGGCGCTGGTGCTGCTGCCGCTGCTGGTGCTGCCGCAGTGGGTCACCGGCCTGGTGCTGGGCTGGATGCGCGTGCGCCGGGGCATCGGCGCCTCGATCGCCCTGCATGCCATCTTCAATGGCGGGCCGCTGCTGCTGATCGGCCTGGTGCTGCATTTCGCGCCGCAGCTTGCGGCGGGGTGAGCCGCCGCCGGGGCCACCCCGTGCTGCTCAGCGCGCGCCCAGGATGCGCTCGATCGTCAGGCCGACGTCCAGGATATGTGCGTCGGTGTGCGCGGGCCCCGCGACCATCAGGCCGACCGGCGCCTCGCCCGGGGTGTGGCAGGGCAGGCTCAGGGCGCAGCCGTTCAGGAAATTGATCAGGGTGGGATTGCGCAGGATCAGGCCGTTCGCTGCGAAATAGGCCTCGTCCGAAGCCTGCAGGGATTCGATGGTCGGCGCGACCACGGGCACGGTGGGCAGCAGCAGGGCGTCGTAGCCCCGCAGCCGGTCCTCGACCGCCGCGATCCAGCGTGCGCGCCGGGCGTGCAGTTCGATGTAGTCGGCGGCGTCGATGTCGCGGCCCCGCAGGATGCGCGAAGACACCCGGGGATCGTAGCGGCCGATCTTCGCGTCCAGTGCCTCGCGGTGGACTGCGTAGGCTTCCGCGCAGACCAGGCCGCCCTTGCGGTTGATGTGCGCCAGTTCCTCGAATTCCGGGATGTCCAGCGTGTCGATGGCGATGCCCGCCGCGCGCAGCCGCCCGACCGCGGCGCCGAACGTATTGCGCACGGTTTCGTCGGCGCCGTCCAGCACCAGGGTGTTAGCCACGGCCAGCCGCAGCCTGGCCGGCGGCGGCGCGGCCGGCAGCCGGCGGGCTTCCTCGCCCGAGAGGATGCCGTCCAGGATCGCGCAGCACGTCACCGAGGCCGCCAGGGGCCCCACCGAGTCCAGGCTCGTTGCCAGGGGGAAGGTGCCGTCGGAAGGCACCCGCGATGCCGTGGGCTTGAATCCCGTCAGCCCGCAGAATGCCGAAGGGATGCGGATCGAGCCGCCCGTATCCGTGCCCAGGGCCGCCACTGCCATGCCGTCGGCCACCGAGACCCCCGCGCCGGAGGACGAGCCGCCCGGAATCCGGCGGCTGGCACGGTCCCAGGGGCTGCTGGGGGTGCCGTAGTGGGGATTCAGGCCCAGGCCGGAAAACGCGAACTCCGTCATGTTGGTGTGCCCGATCAGCACGGCGCCCGCCCGCGCCAGGCGCTGCACAGGCTCGGCATGGCGCCTGGCGGGGGGCTCGTCTTCCCGAACCCTGGATCCCGCGCGCGTGACCTGCCCGGCGACGTCGAACAGATCCTTGATCGAGACGGGCAGGCCTTCCAGGGGGGAGCGGGCCTGGCCGGCGGCCCGCAGCGTGTCGGATGCGCAGGCCGCGGCCAGGGCCTGTTCCGCCCAGACTGCGGTGAAGACCCGCGCGCCCTCGCCGCCAGGGTCGGCGATGCGCGCCAGGGCGGCCCGGGTCAGGTCGACGGACGTGGTTTCGCCCTTCTCCAGGGCTGCTTGCAGTTCGGTCAGGGTGGGCAACATGGTGGTTCCGGGTCTGGTTGGGCGATGCGGACGGGTCAGGCGACTTCGGGCAGGACTTCGACGCGGTAGGCGTGGCGGATGCTGCGGCCGAGTACCGGATCGAACAGTTCCATCTCGAACGACGTGGATGGGCGGATGCCGCCGATGGCGGCCATGGTACCGCAGGTCATTCCGGCGCCGGCCGGCATGCCGTCCGCCCCGAAGCAGCCTTCGATCAGTTCGGCGGGCGGCCGCAGCGATGCCAGGGCGCCTTCCTGGTAGAGCACGCGCTGGCCGTCTTCCTCGATCCACGAGCGCAGGATCAGCGAGTCCCAGTGCGGCGCCACCTCGTCGAACAGCCAGGCCGCCCGCGCGACGGGCTTGACGCAGAGCTGCTTGGACAGGGCCACGCTGGTGGATTCGAGCTTGCGGTCTGTGTGATCGGATGCAAGGCTCACCAGGAGCCGGCCTTCGTGCGTGAACACGAAGACTTCGGCTTCGCCCGAAGAATGCGGCCCCACCGCCTGCAGTTCGCCGTCCTGGCTGATCTGGTTGGCGGCGATGCGGTAGTACAGGGGGACGGCGCTGGGGCGCGGCACGCCCAGGGCGGCCAGTTCCTCGATGTGGTGCTCTATGGCCGCCAGGTCGCGGCCGGCCCAGCCGGCCACGATGCATTGGTTGATGTCCAATGCCACGGATTGCGTGGCCGTCCGGGCGGAGATCAGGTCGAAAAACAGTTTCATGCGGTGTTCCAGTGATGAGGTATGCGGGCTCAGCCGAAGACGCGCGGCACCCAGAGCGCGATGTCGGGAGCGATCGCCAGCAGGGCAACCATGATCAGCATCATGATTACGAAGGGCAGGACGCCGACGATGACGTCGTTCATGCTGCCCGTGGTGCGCAGGCTCTGCACCACGAACAGGTTCAGTCCGACCGGCGGGGTGATCAGCGCGCATTCGACCAGGATGATGATGACGATGCCCATCCAGACCGGATCGAATCCCAGGGCGAACATGATGGGCGCGACGATGGGGATGGTGGTGATCATCATCGCCAGGGTTTCCATGAAGCAGCCCAGCACCAGGTAGAACAGCACCAGGATCAGCAGCATGACCATGGGCGAGACGCCCAGGCCGCTGATGGTGTCGATCAGTGCGTTGGTCAGGCCGATGGCCGACATGATGAAGTTCAGGAAGGCCGCGCCGATCACGATGAGCATGATCATGGCCGAAGACTTCATCGTGCCTTCCAGGGCGTCGCGCAGCATCGCCCAGTTCAGGCGGCCCTGGAACAGGGCGAGCAGCAGCGCGCCGACCACGCCCAGCGCCGCCGCCTCCGTCGGCGTGGCGATGCCGGCGTAGATCGAACCCACCACCAGCAGGAAGATGCCGATCGGCGGCACGAGTTGCGCCAGGCTGCGGATCCGGGCGCTCCACGATGCGCTGATCCGTTGGCCGCCCCATTGCGGGCGCAGGATGCAGGCGATCGCGATGGCGAGCATGAACAGCCCGGCCAGGGCCAGCCCCGGGACGATGCCCGCCAGGTAGAGCTTGGGCACCGACGTATTGGTGAGCACGCCGTAGATCACCAGGTTGATGGACGGCGGGATCAGGATGCCCAGCGTGCCGCCGGCGGCGATGCTGCCCAGGAACAGCGGGGGGTTGTAGCCCTGCTTGCGGATCTGCGGGATGGCGACGGTGCCGACGGTGGCCGCGGTGGCCACGCTGGAGCCGGATGTGGCGGCGAACAGCGCGCTTGCGCCGATGTTGGCGTGCATCAGGCCGCCGGGCAGCCACGACAGCCAGAGGCTCATGGCGCCGTACATGCTTTCGGCCATGCCCGAGCGCAGCAGGATTTCGCCCAGCAGGATGAACAGCGGGATGGCGACCATCAGGAATTCGTTGCTGGTGCTCCAGGACACCTCGCCCATGGCCTGGGTGAGCGGCAGCATCGAATACAACGGGTCCAGGATCAGGCCGAGCACGCCGAGCGCGGCGCCCACCGGGATGCTCAGGCCCAGGAGGGCCAGCAAAAGGATGAGGGCGGTGGCGATCATGATGCGTCTCCCTGGACCAGCCGCTTGCCGGCTTCGGCTTCGGCATCGGCTTCTTCCTTGGTGCTGCGCACGCCGCAGATGTCGCGCACGGTGCGCAGGTCGCCCGTCACCAGGGCGATGGTCGAGCGCAGGAGCATCAGGCCCAGCACCACGCACAGCCACAGCAGGCCCGCCACCCACAGGGTCTGCGGAATCCACAGCGGCGTGGCGAAGGTCGTGTTGGCGGTGGACTGGTTGTCCCAGGACAGGCCGGCGACGGTGGCGGCATAGCGGGTCCAGTACACGATGAACACGCTCAGCACGACCAGTGCGAGCCAGTCGGCCAGGGCGGCGATGCGCGGCGGCAGGTACTGGTACAGCGCGTCGATGCGGATATTGGCGCGCTGCAGGGTGGCGAACGACAGGGCCCAGGAAATGCTGATGGCAAAGGCGTAGCCGGACAGCTCGTCGGCACCGCCCAGGGGCCGGCCCAGAAAGTAGCGCACCAGGACGTCGCCTGTGATGTAGAGGGCGCTGGCCAGGGTCAGGCCGCCGGCCACCCAGATGGCGGCGCGGGACAGCGCGTTCGCCTTGCGCAGCAGGCCGTCGAGCACACGGTATCGGTCGGTAGTGTTCATGATGTGTCCGGGATTGGAGCGGCCGGCGCGATGGCGCCGGCCGCGGGGCTGGGGACGCGGCACGGGCCGCGGCCGCCTACTTGGACGCGGTGATGCCCACGATCTTGCCGATCGTGTCGTTGAAGTCCTGCACGCACTGCGCGGAGCAGCGCGCGGCCCATTTGGGCACGATGGTTTCGGACAGGACCTTCTTGAGCAGCGCCTGGTCGGCTTCGGAAGGCTGGACCAGCGTCATCTTGCCCTTGACCGGCTGCTTGCAGCTGTCGGCGCCGGTGTTGCAGTCGTAGCCCTGCTGCGTTTCGGCGGCGGCGTCGGCCCAGATCTTCTCGAACATCACATCCAGGTTCTTCTGCAGGAAATCCCGGACCTTGGGATCGAGCTTGTTCCAGTACGCCTTGTTGGCGGCGTGGATCTGCTGGTTCCAGTTGATCGGCAGGGCGTACAGGTGCGTGCTGACTTCGTACCACTTGGCCGAGTAGCCCGACATCGAGCCGGTGATGGCGCAGTCGACCACGCCGTTCTGCAGGGCAGGCACGACTTCGCCGAAGGGCAGGGTCACGCTGCTGCCGCCGAAGGCCTCGACGAACTCGGCCTGGGTGCGGCTGCTGGTGCGCACCTTCTTGCCCTTGAGATCGGCCAGGCCGTTCATGGCGCCGTTGCAGAACAGCACCTGCGCCGGGTAGGACGAGAAGCCGAGCACCTTGATGTTCTGCTTGTCGTAGAAAGCCTCGTAGGCGGGCTTGTAGGCGTCGGTCACCTGCTTGGCGATCGCGGCGGTGGGCGCCAGGCCGGCCAGGTCGATGGCCTCGTTGATGGGATTGTCGCTGGCGAAGTAGGCCAGGGTCGATGTGCCGACCGGGATCACGCCCTGGGACATCAGGCGCAGCATTTCGGGGCCCTTCAGGCCCATTTCATTGAAGCCCTTGATGGTGGCCGTGACCTGCCCGTTCGACAGCTCGGGCACGGTCTTGGTCCAGAAGGGCTGCTCGAAGTTCTGATAGAGCGTCAGGTTGCTGAGCGCGCCCGCGACCTGGATCTGGGTCTTGGGCAGGCCGTCCACCTTGTCCTGCGCGACGGCGGGGGAGGCGAGCAGGACGGCGCCTGCAGTCAGCGTGATGGTAGCCAGGTGCTTCATGGGGTCTCCTCGGGATGTCGAGTGCATTGAGTGGATGACACCCCCTGATTGCAGCGTGGCGGGCATGGTTGCGTCCAATTATCAATTGGCATGCCCGGTCATAATGAATTCTTATCGACCAGGAGAAAACCATTGTTTTATATGGGGTTGATGGCTTATTCCTAGATTCGATATGAATACCTTACAGGTAGCTGAATAAGGGTTATCCCTGATTATCGCGCGCTCCTGCCTTGCGTGCGATCTCCTGTGCCAGCCGTGCGACGGTCAGGGCCGTGTGGCTGTCGGGCGTGTCCAACCAGCAGGCGTGGAAGTCGATGTCGGGCAGCATGGTGTCGGTGCGCAGGATGCACAGCTTGCCCTGCGCCAGTTCCTCGGCGATCACGGCCGGCGCGATCACGCAGGGCCCCATGCCGTGGCGCGCCATGTGGACGATGGTGCTGAGCGATGCGCTGCCGTACAGGCGGGGTTCCTTGATTCCCGCGTCCTGCAGGATGCGCTTGACCGCGTGGTGCGGGACGCTGGCCGGCGGATAGGTGATGATGGGATAGGCCGCCAGTTCCCCCGCCTTGACGGTGCGGCCATGCAGGCGCAGGCTGGGGCTGGCGATCCAGGCCAGGGAATAGTCCCAGAGGTGCAGGCTGTGTTCGCGCGGATCCTGGGACGTACCCACCAGCATGGCCAGGTCGATCTGGTGCGAAAACAATTGCGAACGCAGGACGTGGCTGGTGTCCACCTGCAGCTCCACCACCAGCGCCGGGTGCCGCTGGTGAAGCCGCTCGAGCAGCTCGGGCAGCCAGGTGTGCACCAGGGTCTCGGCCACACCCAGGCGGAACAGGCCGCGGATCGGCGATGCCTGCCGGGCGGCTGTCAGCATCTCGGTGCGCATGTCGATGATGCGGCGGGCGTGGGACAGCAGCTCCTGGCCTTTTTCCGTCAGCTTGATGCCGCGCGCGCTACGCTCGAACAGCCGCACGGACAGCGACGATTCCAGCGCCGCGATGCGCTGCGAGATCGCCGGCTGCGTGGTGTGGAGCTTTTCCGCGGCGATCCTGAAGCTCTCGACCTCGGCGACCCACACGAAGGCTTCGATATGCTTGAAATCCATGATTGGGCGAGGTGGGAAGCGTCTACCCGCAAGCGGGGGAGGATGTCAATGGGCGGGGTACAATCGCAGTTTCCCCAGGATGGGCCCCGGGCCCGCCTTCCGATACACAAGGATAATCGAATTCATGGCACTGCAATGCGGCATCGTTGGCTTGCCCAACGTCGGCAAATCCACTCTCTTCAACGCCCTGACCAAGGCCGGCATCGCGGCGGAAAACTATCCCTTCTGCACCATCGAGCCCAATGTCGGCGTGGTCGAGGTGCCGGATCCGCGCCTGGCGCAGCTGGCCACCATCGTCAAGCCTGAGCGCATCGTGCCCGCCGTGGTCGAATTCGTGGACATCGCCGGCCTGGTGGCGGGCGCGTCCAAGGGCGAAGGCCTGGGCAACCAGTTCCTGGCCAATATCCGCGAGACCGACGCCATCGTCCACGTCGTGCGCTGCTTCGAGGACGAGAACGTCGTCCACGTGGCCGGCCGCGTCGATCCCGTGTCCGACATCGAGGTCATCAACACCGAACTCGCCCTGGCCGACCTGGCCACTGCCGACAAGGCCCTGCAGAAGAACCGCAAGCTGGCCAATTCAGGCGACAAGGAAGCCATCCGACTGGTGGCCTTGCTGGAACGCATCGTGGCCGTGCTGGACCAGGGCAAGTCCGTGCGCAACCTGGGCCTGGACGAAGATGAGCAGGCCTTGATCAAGGGCTACTGCTTCATCACCGCCAAGCGCGCCATGTACGTTGCCAACGTCAAGGACGATGGCTTCACGGACAACCCGCACCTGAAGGCGGTGCAGGACTATGCGGCGGCGGAGCATGCCCCCGTGGTCGCCGTCTGCGCCGCCATCGAGGCCGAGATCGCCGACCTGGACGAAGAGGACAAGGCCGTCTTCCTGGAAGACATGGGCATGACCGAACCCGGCCTGGACCGCGTCATCCGCGCCGGCTACCAGCTGCTGGGCCTGCAGACCTACTTCACCGCGGGCGTGAAGGAAGTCCGCGCCTGGACGATTCCCGTCGGCGCCACCGCTCCCCAGGCAGCCGGCGTCATCCACACCGACTTCGAACGCGGCTTCATCCGCGCCCAGACCATCGGCTTCGAGGACTTCATCGCCTGCAAGGGCGAGCAGGGGGCGAAGGAAGCCGGAAAGATGCGGGCGGAAGGCAAGGAATACGTGGTGAAGGACGGGGACGTGATGAATTTCCTGTTCAACGTCTGACCCTAGAGCGCCATTTCTCAGCATTTCACAAGATTGCTTAGAACCCAGAAATCAGCGCTAGAACCACGGAAATTCCGGGGTTTTTCGTTTCCATGAGTTGCATGAAATTGCCCGGCCTTGCTCGCGTAAAGTGACTACGCTGGTGTATACGGAGATTGGACGAGGCGACACAAGGTGTATATGATCCTTCTGTCGTTCCTCATTGCCGATCTCGTGACACCGTGCTGACAGATGCCCACTGCCGTGCTGCCAAACCGAAGGAGCAGCTCTACCGCCTGAATGACCTTCGCGGCCTTTACCTCGAAGTGAAGCCCAATGGGGTGAAGGCTTGGCGCTACCGCTTCAAGCTGGGCGGTAAGGGGTCGTGGTTTGCGCTGGGCGACTACCCCACCGTCAGCCTTGCTGAAGCGCGGGACAAGTGCGAGGAAGCGCGGAAGCTGGTCAAGCAAGGCATCAACCCCGTCCAGCATCGGCAGCTTGAGCGCCTCAAGCGCGAACAGGATTCCACCAATACCTTTGAGACCGTTGCCAAAGAGTGGCTGGCTCTGCGGGACTGGGAAGACATCACCAAGAAACGCCGCCTGGACATGCTGGAGCGGGTGGTCTTCCCCAGCATCGGCAAGCTCCCGGTGCGCGACATCACCCCGGCGCACGTTCTCGACATCCTCACCAAGACCGTGAAGCGCGGTGCGCCGACCGTCGCCGCCGAAGCCAAACGCACCATGTCCGGCATCTTCGAATTGGCGGTCGCCACCTTGCGGGCAGACAACGATCCTGTCTGGCCCGTCCGCAAGGCGCTGCCCGCCAACAAGACGCAGCACAAGACGGCGCTGACCACCGCGCAGATCGGCAAGCTGCTCAACGACTTCGACAACCACCGCTGCGGCTATCAGGTCAATTTCTGCATCCAGTTGATGTGGTGGACACTGGCACGCCCGAGCGAGACAGCAGAGGCGGAATGGGCTGAATTTGATCTCGATGCGGCGCTTTGGACGATCCCAGCCCGGCGCATGAAAGCCCGCCGCGAGCATGTGGTGCCGCTGCCGACGCAAGCCGTAGAGATGCTGCGCCGCCTGCATGCCATCAGCGGCGACCGGACGCACCTCTTCCCCGGCAGGGATGACCGCAACAGGCCGATGTCGGTGCACTCGATCCGGCAGGCGCTCAAGGTGCTGGGCTGGAGCGGCACCTACAGCCCGCATGGCACCAGAACCACGGGTAGCGCCCGGCTGAACGAAATGGGCTATCGCCCGGATGCTATTGAAGCGCAGCTTGCCCATGCGGAACCCAACTCGGTGCGCCGCACCTACAACCATGCCACCTACCTCGAAGAGCGGCGGGGCATGATGCAGGCATGGGCGGACAAGCTCGAAATCTGGAAGCGGGAGAGCACAGGTGAAGTCAGTAGAACACAGTGAGTACCTGCCCGACACGGAGGTAGGACGCTCCTTATTCAGGGAGCGCCTGATTGCAAAAATTCAGCAACATCGCGATTTCAAGGTGCTGCCACACGAAATACAGTCGAACTTCTTTGAGGAGTTAGCTGCACTCACCTTTTTCGGCACCAACAACTGTTCGGTGGAGACACATAGCCCACGGATACGCAAGCTCGAAAAACTGGCCGACAGTTATCGCCGGGTTGCCAATAGCATTGCACTGCTTTCGGAAATAGATGAGCTGCTGCTCGATGATGCCTTTCAACACAGCATGCCTTTGCAACAGCAAAAGAAACTGATGCGACAGCTGGCTGCCCAAGTTGATGGCCTGATAGACGGGATGCGGCAGACGTCTACCAGTACCTCTGAGCGGCTTTTGCTACGTCTGCAGGGTGCGAGCTTGCTGAAGCAATTGGGCAAACTGGGGGTCGTCTGCAAAATCAACAATGACTTTCAGAAAATCGACCAAACTGATGCAGGGCATAGCGAGGAAACCGAGCAAGCACAGCGTTTTCTGCCGGATCTGTCGCAGAGCATGACCCTTGCCATGCTCTGCACCATGCTGGTTCTCTTCAACAGCGGCCAGGTCGTTGAATGGAGCTACTGCCGCAGACTGCTGTTGGAAGGGATAACCTTGCACAAAGCACACACTCCGGATAGAGCTAACGCCGCCAATGGTTCCCTGCGCACCCATTGCCGTGTAGACTAATCTTTATATCTAAAATTCATGTCAAACACAAGTACTCAGAACGTGGCCCTAGCCTACAAAAAAGAAAATGCGCTGAACGCAATTTGCCCTTACTTTACGATGTTTCCGCTTGAGTATCCGAATAGGGTGCTCAAAAAGCATCTAAAGGAACAGCCAGTTGTGCTCGACCCATTTTGTGGTCGGGGCACCACGTTATTCTCTGCTCGAAAATTTGGACTTTCTGCCTGGGGTATTGATTCGTCGCCTGTCGCTGTTGCTATTGCGAAAGCCAAACTTGCGAGCTGCAACATCGAGGCTCCTCTAAAGCTTGCTGCGGAACTGATTGCAGACGCCGAGCCAGCCGACTTGCCAGACACTCCATTCTTCCGTGCCGCGTATCACTGGTCGACGCTCCGTGATATTTGCGCTCTGCGCGAAGGATTGCTTGGACTCGGAAATGAAACGGATGCGTCGTCCATATTGCGTGCTGCCGCACTGGGATGTTTGCACGGCCCACTCCCCAAGCATCTTGAGAACGCGGGCTACTTTTCAAACCAAATGCCAAGGACTTACGCGTCAAAACCGGACTACGCTGTTCGATTCTGGAAGGAACGCGACCTCAAAGCCCCAAAGATTGATGTACTCCGAGTATTGCGTCGAAAGATAGAGCGGTTGGCTGGACTTGATCAAGCCTCCCCATGTCCGATATCTCATGTCCTACATGGAGATGCTCAGTCGGAAGAGTTATTTCAGTCGATTAGTAATGTACCCTCGGTTGTAATAACTTCTCCCCCCTACTATGGAATGCGAACATATGTTCAAGATCAATGGTTGAGAAACTGGTTTCTGGGTGGCCCTGATTCCATTGACTATTCTGCTGGCCCGCAACTTGATCACGGTGGGCAACAGGCATTTGCAGCTTCGCTTGGAAATGTTTGGCGCAATATTGTCAATGCTGCTTCGTCCTCCGAATCGCTCCATATGTACGTCCGATTCGGAATAATTCCGTCAGCGTTGGTTGATGCAAAAAAGCTCTTCAGAGACTCTTTGCAAGAATCTGGAATCAATTGGCGCTTGGTTTCTACGCGCTCAGCAAAGTCAGCTGATGTTGGCAAGCGGCAAGCAGATCAGATGAAAGCCGAGTCTGCCGCCGCCGTCGAGTTTGATTTTCACGTCGAAAGAGTTTGATTACTGTTGCTGCTATTGGTGGTAACGCAGCTTCGCTTGTCTCGACGTTGATCCGAACGAGACCTGATTAACAAGTTCCTGATTACAGAATTCGTCGACATAGTCTTTGATCGCGTGTGCCGTTTCGAGTGCCTTCTTGTCTTGAGGGACGTGCCCTGCGAGGGTCATTGGCATGACTACCAAGCACTTGGCCATCGCGCGTGAGATGGCCACATTTGTCCTCTCTAGCTGCATTAGGAACGCTTCCTCTCCCATGATCACGTCTGCGTCCCCGACACCAAAAGTCACGACGATGGTGTGTCGCTGACCGCCCTGGAACTTTTCCACAGTATCAACGGCCGAGTCGATCAAGTTCGGCGGATCAGACGGGAATATTGACCGCAGTTCGCGAACCACCAGGGCACGTTGAGCGCGATGCGGCGTCACGATTCCGATGCACTGCCCCCAGAACTGATCGGGCGTAGGTGACGCATGCGTCACGGCATCTCGCCCATCAAGTTCCGCGCTCACCGTCTGCCTCAAGCACCATGTCAAGGCGGCGACGATCTTGGCTTCGAAAGAATTGCTTTGGGACGACAGATCATCGTCATGGAGCAACGTCAGCACCTTCTTCGTGGGGTCAAGAATATCTGGCCACAGAGATGACCAAGGGAAGACCCCTGGAAAACCTGATGCGGGAGTTGGCACCGCAGCCAAGAGATGAAGTGCCGTCGCGGCGTTTGAGGCCTTCAACGTCGATCGGTAGCCGATCGTGCGGGCATAGGCCACAATGTCCTCTGCCGAGCGGTAGTTCTCTTCCAGCGGACATGGAACAATTTGGCTGCCAAACGGACGATCGAGCAGGTATTTCTGGATGCTGCCCACCAGGTATTCGGCGCCCTTGGGTGGTTCAAGCGCCATGATTGGCGGCATCTGAAGATGATCACCAGCAATGATCAGTCTCGCATCGTCTTTCAAGGTGGCCAGTGGCGAGATTGCATGTGTGACCTGAACCTGAGAGCTTTCATCGACAATCACGACGTCAAAAATCGGCGCAACATGGCGACCATAGGTCCACTCGGCGAGCTTGTACGCCTGCATCGTCGCCGTGGCGACAATCGTGACTACATCGGTTTTCGCCAGACTAGCAAGACAGTCCTGTGTTTCCTGATTGCCCTGGTTCAGGTTGAATGACTCAACGAGCAGATGTGACTTGCTTGACGAGAACACCTTTGGGGTCTGCGACGAGGAATATCCAACAAAGACCTCAGCAGGACAGGTTGAATCGTTGTCTAACGCCTCAACAACACGACCAATAATCTCCTCAACAGCCTTGTACGTCGGTCCGGCGACCAGCAATTTCAATGGTTGGCCCCGCCGCACGGCATCATGAACAAGGCCGTGAATACATCCAGCTAGTGTCTGCGTTTTCCCGGTGCCTGGCGGCCCCCAGATAATCGTCAGCCCTCTTTCCGCCGCCTGCGCGACAGCATCGGTCTGACTCTTGTTCAGGCTGTGCTTGGCCTTGTCGTAGGCTGCTACCGAAGAGTCCTGCGTCGCAGAGACGACGGATGTCGCGTGAAGAGTGTCGGCCTCCCAGAGTACGCGGGCAAGAGGAGTAACCGGGTCTGAGCCGGGGCGCGGAGTCCTCGCCCCCATCGCAGTGGCCGCATTGCTATCTGCCACCGCTATTGACGGGTTCCCTACTGCAGTGAGAATCCGCTTGACCGTCTCGTACCACTTGAACGAACCCTGGCCTTTGGTGATAAAGATGTCGTTCAGCAGATCGACAGTGGAGTTGGCCAGCAGATAAGGTACAAAAGCCGGTTCACGCCAGTTGGTTAGCTTCAGGACAGCCTTTTGCATGCCTCTGTCAAAGGACACAAGCGTTACGGAAAGTGCGGACCACAGCGGTGCGAGCAGCGTGTCGTTCTGCCCTGGGTAAAGCGGCGCGCCACCGGCGATCAGATCCCTTCCACGCTGCAACGGAAGCCCAGGATGACCTTCCTTGCCGAGAGCCAAATAGCCTTCGTTGTCGTCGAGCTTGGCTTCGGTGGACCCAGGAAGCACGTCGAATACGTACTCATTCGGGGTTCCTGTAGCTTGCCCGTTGGTGAGCCGAACCGCTTCGTAACTGGCCTCTAGTGCCTCGGCATCAAGCGCCAGGCGCTGGTGGGACTCCAGCTTTCTGGTGTGATACTGCAACTCCTCCCACCAAACCCAAAGCTTGCTGTCGAACGCGACGTCGCGAGCGCCCTGAGGAATAGACAATGTCAGCTTTGGAGCGTTTGCCTTGAGCTGCCCCTTGAAGTCCGTGCGTAGTCTCTCGACGACGCTGTTCAATGCCCGGCACTGCTTCTCCAGCGCATTGCCGAATTCCTGAATGACGGTGTTGCGGGGAACGGTAACGGCCCCCCGTTTAATCGTGGTTACGTTGCTCCAAATCTCATAAATGCGTTCCCGAGGAATGCCGTTGGTGAGGAATTCACGATAGAACGCATCACCCAGCCGAACTGGTCCAGGGCCCGAATAGTAGGTTTCGACGGTATCGAACAGGGTGATCACATGAGGTGTTGGGGCAAAAACAACTCGTCGGATAATCTCATCAACGAAAACAACGCAGGGGCTGACGGCGCCATCGGGCTTTTCGATCAGTTCATCGGCAGGGAAAAGCCAGGCCAGCGCCTTGGTCTTACGATTCGTCAGGCTCAGCACCCGTGGCAAATGCCGTCCCATCGCCGCACAAAGCTCTTCAAACTGTCGTTGCTCCCAGAACGCGATTTGTGCGGTTAGCGGGGTTCGTCCGGCAGCGCGAACAAATGTCTCAGCCTGATCAATCATGTCAGACAGTGTCGACAGGAGCCCCTCCAAAGCCACCCACTCGTCAGCCAGCGCCTTCTGATCCACGACAAAGCATTTCGTCGCAAACTGCCGGGGCGACTGTCCCGTCACATAGGCCGTCGCTCTACCAAGTATCGAAAGGCCAGTGAGCAACCCAGCGCTCGGATCGAAGTTGACGGCGATCGCCACATGGAGTTGTGGCGCTGGCGCCAAGCTCGCCAGCACGGCGGCGCTGTCCACCGTCGTGGCCGAAGAAATTAGGGCCTGCGCTCGCGCAGGGATACGGCTTCGTTCCTTTTTGAGATGACTGTGTTGCTGGAAGGCAGGATGTGCGGAGGGGGCGCTTGCCGCACCCGCCGTGTTCTGAATGGCATTAATCTGGAGCGTCTTTCTTGC
>Ga0182792_1000159_pt1 | contig 66434 bp, 59 predicted proteins | sample Passage237B_FD_130497 | JGI IMG/M metagenome (GOLD analysis project Ga0182792, IMG submission 130497) | Cellulose adapted compost microbial communities from Newby Island Compost Facility, Milpitas, CA, USA - Passage2 37B (version 2) (version 2) ...
GACCGGACCACCGGCACCCGCCCGACCCGTCAGCTGCACAGCGGGCCCAGTCACTATCCCGGCCCGAACGCCACCAGAAGACCCAGGGGGGACAATGGCGAAGAACGACGTCGGCGTCGACATCGACCTGTTGCAGGACCAGGTGAGTGCACTTCTCGGGCTCTTCGACCGTATCGACGTAGTGACGTCCGAAGTCCGCCAGGTCCGGGTCAACCAGGACTCGTCGACTTGGTCGACACTGCCCACCGCGTACCAGTTCGGGATGGAGTTCCGGACCAAGGTTTTCGCTCTCGAACAAGAGTTCCAGGAGCTCCGTAACCGGGTGATCGCCATCCGGACGAACCTCCACGAAAGCGCCGCGGAGCACGCGCACAACGACGAGATGGTTGAGGCCCAGTTCAAGCGGTTCGAGTCGAAGCCCAGCGTTACCCCGTATTTCCCCCCGGGCTACTCCGGCCCTGTGCCGCCCAGCCAGCTGCCGCAAGGCCCGAGCGACGGCGGCGGTATCGGATGAGGTCGCTTCACGCGGCAGTGCTTGCCGGACTAGCTCTCGCAGTTGGATCGATGGCACCCGCGGTCGCCGCGAACCAGAGCGACCTCTGGTACTTCGAGGAGAGCGGCATGGCTTCGATTCATGAGCGGACCACCGGCAAGGGCATCAAGATCGCTGTGATCGACACCGCCATCTGGCCCGACGCCCCCGACCTGCGCGGAGCCTCCCTGCGCGTACACGAGCCGTCCTACTGTGCCGATGGACCCCTCGGCGAACCGCTCCCTGCTGCGCAGAAGACTCCCGCTGCCGCGCACGGGACGGGCATGGTCTCGCTCGTCGTCGGCACCGGCGAGGGCATCAACGGACAGCCGGGGACAGTCGGCGTCGCGCCCGACGCCGACATCTTGTTCTACTCCTCTCTCGTTCGACCGGACGGGAGAGGAGATAACGACAAGTGCTACCCGCCCACTCCAGAGGCCGGCCTGCTTCTCTTCGGGAACGCGATCAATCAGGCCATCGCCGATGGCGCCGACATCATATCGATCTCGCTGAGCAACGATTCGCCGACCGACTTCCCGGCAATCGCCCGCGCGTTGAATGCCGGAAAGATCATCGTCGCGGCGGTTGCGGAGAATGGTGACCGACCTTACCCCGCCAGCTATAACGGGGTCGTCTCGGTCGACTCGATCAACCAGGACCTACAGATCCGCGACAACGCAAGGCCTTACGAGGTTGACGTGGTCGCCCCTGGCGAGCGAGTACGCCAGATCAACGAGGACCTGAAATCCTACTCGGCGATGAACGGGGCGTCGAACGCTGCCGCCTACACCGCAGGCGCTCTGGCGCTCGTGTGGTCCGCATACCCGAATGCGACCGGGAATCAAATCATCCAGTCGCTGGTCCGGAACACGAACGTCGAGGACCACGAGATCTACCGCGACGACTACTACGGGCACGGCTTCGTCAACGTGCGACACATGCTCGAGCACGACCCGACGGCCTACCCCGATGTGAACCCGCTCGTTGAGGCCGGGCCTCACGCTCTGCCGTCTCTCGAACACATCGCAGACCCGTCGCTCGCCGAGAAAGACGCGGGCTGGGAGGACCTCGACGCGAGCGCAGTCCCCACCCCGGAGAGCAGCGCCGCACCATTGCCGTCAGCATCCCCCAGGGAGCCTGCGGCGCACTCGACGGAAGACGGCGGGAGCATCGACAGTCAACCCGTGCCTCTACTTGCCGGGATCGGGGCCGCGGTGCTCGCGGTCGGCGCTGCGACCGCACTCAAGTTGGCTCGCAAGTCCCGATCAATCCAGGCGCACTCGAGCACCCACCAGGCAGGAACTACGAACGGGGTCGGAATGGACCCGCACGATGGGGGGAAATGACGATGGCCGACAACTCAGCGTCTGCTGAGCTTCAGCGCGTCCTAGACGCCAACACGGCGGCCGCCGTAGCTGACGCCGAACGCTTTTCGGGCGTCGGAGAAAAACTCCAGGAGATCGGCGCCGACCTGCGTCGACTGGCGAGCGACCTCGGCCTAGAGGGCCTCTCCGGTGACGCCGCACAGGAAAGCATCTCTGAGACTGCCAGGACCATGATCGAGAAGGTCGACCGCCTTGCTGCGATGGCCTCTGTCGTGAAGGACGCCGCTGGCGTGCTCGACGAGGCCAAGAGAGATTACCGCGCACTGCCGCTCGGTCGACTCACCGCCTCCGAGCGTCAGAACCTCATCGAGAACGGCGCCAGCACGGGGATTGGGTATATCGAGCAGGCGCGCGCTGCCGAGCGCGAACGAGAGGCCAAGGCGGTACTGAGCACGGTCAACCTTCGACTTAACGAGTTGGTCGAACGACTCGGCTCGATCGGCGATGAACACTCCGAGGGCGACGCTCCGGGGCGCACACCTGGAGGTGGCGGTGGCTCGCCGCGGGCGCCCTACGTGCCCCCGCCTTCCTCGGGTGGCCCGGGCACCGGCGGGCCAGTGAACCCGGGCGACCCCGGGAACCCCGGTGACCCTGGTGTGCCAGGTCCGGGTAACCCGGGTGGTCCGCCCGTAGGGGTTGATCCGGTCAGGCCGCCTTACGAGGGGCCGGGCGTGCCGGTGCCTTCGCCCACGCCGTCGCCGAACCCTGGTGGAGGTGGCGAGAACCCCGGTGGGCCCGGCTACCCGTCACCGGTGATCGGCGATCCGCGCGACACGGGTGGCGACGGGCCGGTGGCCGGCATTCCTCAGCTGCCGGGTATCGGTGTTCCTGGCATCGGCGGGCCTGGGCTCGGCGGGGGTGGCGGTGACCTCGGCGGTGGCGGTGGAGGCGGCGGTAGCTGGGGACCCGGCAGCGGCAGCCTCGCTCCTGGCGGGGGCACCGGACCCGGGGGCGCCGCTGGCGGCGCGCTCGCGGGCGGTGCACTCGTGGGCGGCACCGCGCTCGGCGCGATGGGCGCTGCGCGTTTCGGTGGCGGTCTTGCGGGTGCCGGCGCGGCCGGTTCGCTCGGCAACGCGGCGGTCCTCGGTGGTCCCATGGGGGCTGCAGGTGGTGCCGGCGCGGCCGGCCGGGGCGGCGCCCTGCTCGGCGGCGCGGCGCCCGCGGGCGCCGGTGCCGGCGGTGCTCGTGGCGCGGGCGGTGCCCGTGGCATGGGCGGCGCCGGGGTCATGGGTGCCGGCGGCGCCGGTGCTGCCGGCGACCAGAAGAAGAAGCGCCGTGCAGGCTCGCTGGGCTACGTGGCTCCAGAGCTCGAGGACGACGAACCGACCCGCACCTCGCGCGCGGCCGGCCTGTCGCGCGGGTCCCGCGAGAACGCCCCCAAGGTCACCGTCGACACCCCCGAGGACGAAGAGACCTGGTGACAGCCACGCCCCCGAGCGCGCCTGACTGAAACCACACCCATCGGCAGCCTTCACGACCCAACACCCCGCACCACCGTCGTGAAGGCTGCCGATCGTCTGCTCGCACCCCTGCCAAGCGGCCGCATGCCCGCGACCTGACGACACACATCGACGACGTGCCCTGAAGCCACGAACCCCGAACAGCGCTGCGCGCCTGCTCCTGACTGACGCCGTCGCAGACCCGCGCGCCCCCGCCAACCGGGCGTCGCCCGTCGCCGGCCTCGGGAGCTGATCGAGCCGCGGACAGGGCGACGATGTCAGGACGGGAGGGCTTCGACCAGGAGCGAGCGGTCGCCGATGCGGATGGTGGAACCGCTGGGGACGGGCGTGGGGCGCTCGGGCTCGACGACGACCGACTGGCCCGACGGCAGGACGAGCACGGTGCCGTTGCCGGAGCCGGCATCGGCGACCCAGAAGCCGCGCGCGTCGATGCCGAACCGCGCGTGCGTGCGGGACAGGGAGCGCTGGGGGTCGTCGACACGGACGACGTGGTCGCAGCGCTCGCCGTCGCGCGGGCGCGGGGCGCGGCCGATGACGCCGGGGCCGCTGACGCTCATGGCCTCGCCGGTGTCGAGGGTCAGGATGTACGTCCGCGGCCGGGTGGGACTCGGCGGCGGCGGGGTGGGTGGCACCGCGGGCGCGGGCGGGAACGGGGTGCCGGAGCCGGGCGGGGGCGGCGGGAACGGCGAGCCGGAGCCCGGCGGGGGCGGCGGGAACGACGCACCGGAGCCCGGTGCGGGCGGGACGGAGCCGACCGGGGGCGGAGGCGGGAACGGCGCGGCGGGCGGCGGCGGGGTGACCGCGGGCCCGGCGGGCGGCGGCGCGTAGGCGGCGGGCGCGACCTGGGCCGGCGCGACCGGCCCCGACGGGACGGCGGGCACGGGCGGGGTGGCCGGCGTGGGCGGGGCGGCGACGGCACCGGCCGTGGCGGTGGACGTGACCTGCGGGGTGGCGGCCGCTGCGGCGGCAGCGGCGCGGGCGGCGGGGTCGACGGCGGCGCGCGGGCCGCGGACGTCGACGACGACGGCGCGCCCGGCGCGGTCGTGCCAGCCCTGGTGCAGCGGGGAGCGGTCGGCGGCGACGGAGCCGACGACGGCCCACTGCCCCACTCCCCCGACGAGGTGCCCGGCGCCGAGCACGAGGGCACGGCGGACGGCGCGGCCGAGGCCGGGAGCGAGCGGCTCCTCGACGCGCGCGGCGCGCAGGCCGAGGGCGAGGTTCCCGACGGTGCGGCCGGTGCGGGCCTCCCAGACGACGAACCCGATGGCGAGCTCGAGCACGGCGAGCGCGCCGAGCACGGGCTGCCGGGTCACGCCGAGCACGGCGATGCCGACGACGAGGACGACGAGGGTGTCGACCAGGAACGCGCCGAGGCGGGGGCCGACTCCGACGGGCCGTACGCCGTCGAACCCGGGAGGGAGCACGTTCGGGCGCGCCGAGGTAGCGGCGCCGGTCGCGGAACCGGTGCGCGGCGCGACCGCCGTCGCGGTGCGGCCGGCGCCCTCGCGGGCGGCGCGCCGGCCGGTGGCCTGGCGGCGCGTGGTGGGCGGCTGCGCCTCGACCACGATCATCGGCGCGGCGGGCGCACCGCACCCGGTGCAGAACCGGGCGCCGTCCCGCAGCGCGCGGCCGCACGACCCGCAGGTCTGCTCGCTCATGAGCCCACCGTCCTTCGCAGTACCTCGACGAGCCCCGACGCGGCGACCGCCGCCGGCAGTGCGAGCACCACCGCGAGCCCTTCGACCGTGTCCCCGAGCCGTGACCCGACGACCGACCGCCACCCGCGGGCGAGTGCGGTGCCGACGACGGCGACGAGCGCCCCGAGGACGAGCGCGGCGAGCGCCACGGTCTCGCGCGAGTCGACGGGCACGGCGAGTCCGACCTCGAGCAGCAGCACGCCCGCGGCGATGCGCGGCAGCCAGCGCGTCGTGGTGTCGCGCGCGGTTCGCGGCCCGAGCACGAACTGCAGCAGCACGCAGCCGACGAGCGCGTACGCGCCCCACTTCGGGACGTCGGCGGGGTCGTCGGACCGTGTGGCGGCGGCGACGACGCCCGGCACGAGCGTCACGACGGCGACGCACCCGGCCGCGGTCGCGGTGATGACGCGGCGCTCGGCGCCCTCCACGGTCCGGGCGACGAGGCGCTGGCTCACGCGGCCGAGAGCGCGCGGGCGCGGGGCGCGCACGGACTCGGCGGTGCGCGCGACCTGGGAGACGTCGACGAGCTGCTCGTCGGGGATGGCGAGCGCGAGGCGCGGCGCGACGCGCAGGACGAACGGCGCGAGGCCGACGAGCACGGCGGCACCGGCCTGCGCGGGCAGGTCGAGCAGGAGCGTGGCGGCCTGGGTGGCGGCGACGACGGTGAGGGCACCGAGCACGACGACCGCCTCGTCGTCGCCCGCGCGCAGGCGCCGGGTCATGACGGCGCGGGCGCCGGACGCGACGACGGCGCACACGAGCGCGACGACGAGCGCGAGGCGGCGCTGCGGGTCGTCGCCGGGCAGGACCGCCCACACCCCGGCCGCGGCGCCGAGCACGGGGGTCGCGACGGTCGCGGCGACCGACGCGGGCGTGCTCGTCGTGCGCGCGGTGCGCCCGGTGAGCGCGACAACGAGCGCGAGGACCGCCAGGCCCAGCGTCACGGCGGTCGCGACGCCCGCGGGCAGGTCCGGGGCGGGGCCGAGCATCCCGGCGAGCAGCAGCCCGAGGCCGAGCGTGCCCGCGAGCGCCAGCAGACCCGCCTGCGGGCCGGGGCGGCGCGCGAGGACCTCGGGGTCGACGTCGCGGCTGCGGCGCGGGCGCGGGGCGGGGCGCACGACGTGCAGGGCCGCGCCGTCGGGCACCTGCTCGCCGACGGCGACGTCGGGGTCCAGGAGCGTGCCGGACGAGTCGAGCACCACCGTGCCGGGGTCGTCGAGCGGGACCAGTGCGACGCGCAGCGCGTCGCCGAGCCGGACGTCGCGGCGGAGCGCCACGTGCCGCTGCTCCGTCCCGACGGCCACGACGAGGCGCACGTGGGCGTCCGCGGTCGTCGAAGGTGCCGCCACGCCCACCTCCTCGTCGTCCGCCGTCGGCCGGTGCCCGGGACCGTGCGGCCCCGCGCGTTCGTCGGTGCGGCCACCCGCCCGGGTGGTCCGCGTCGTCACGACGACGCCCGCCACCTGGGCGAGCGGTCGCACGCCGCCCACATGCTACGGGTCCGGATCGCCCCGGTGCGGGTACCGTTGCGCCGTCCCGTGGATGCTCGACCCGGACGTGTGCACCGGGCAGCGAGGAGGCTCATGTCGATCACCGCCGACCGCACCGCTCAGGCCGGTCCGCCGCCCGTGCCCACGGGCCAGGTGGTCATGCAGCCGCCGCCGGAGATCCAGCCGTCCGACGGCGTGAGCGGCGTCCTGTCGAACCTGGTGCCGATGCTCGGCTCCGTCGGTTCGATCGTGTTCATCTCGATGTCCCAGCCCGGTGGCCGCGGCATGATCGCCGGCGGCATGTTCCTCGTGGCGTCCCTCGGGTTCGTCGCGGTCAACGGGTGGCGCCAGCGCGCGCAGCACCAGGCGCAGGTCGTCGGCGCGCGGCGCGAGTACCTGGCGTACCTCGCGGACCTGCGCCGCACGGTGCGCCAGGCGGCCCGTGCGCAGCGGCGCGCGGCCCAGTGGTACGCGCCGGACCCGGGTGCGCTGCCGGCCATCGCGGAGGAGCGCTCACGCGCGTGGGAGCGCACGCCGGACCACCCGGAGTTCCTGCGGGCCCGCCTCGGGACGGGCGCGCAGCAGCTCGCGCTGCAGCTCGAGGCGCCGCAGACGCCGCCGCTGGCGCAGCTCGACCCGGTCGCGGCGTCGGCCGCGCACCGGTTCCTCGTGACGCACCGCGTGCAGCAGGACATCCCGCTGTCGGTGGACGTGCGCAGCGCGGCGCGCATCGAGGTCGCCGGCGCGGAGACCGAGGCGCGAGGGCTGGCGCGGGCGGTCGTCGCGCAGCTCGCGACGTTCCACTCCCCCGACCAGCTCCAGGTCGCGGTGCTCGCGTCCGACCGCGCGCTGCCCGCGTGGGACTGGGTGAAGTGGCTGCCGCACGCGCACTCGACGCGCGAGCGCGACGCCGTCGGCCCGGCCCGCATGATCGGCTCGACGCTCGGCGAGATCGAGAACCTGCTCCCCGAGGGCCTGGCGGACCGGCCCCGGTTCGGGCGCGCCCCGGTCGGCGCGACGCCCGCGCCGCACCTGCTCGTCGTCGTCGACGGCGGGCACGTGCCCGTGGGCAACAGCATCATCACGCCCGACGGCGTCCTCGGGGTCACGGTGCTCGAGCTGCCCGAGCACTGGGAGGAGCTCGAGGACCCGAACACGCTGCGGTTCCTGCTGGGCACCGCGCTGCCGGACGGCGGTGTGCCCGTCGAGGTGCTGCGCGTGGGCCACGAGCCGACGCGCCTCAAGGGCGACCAGCTCTCCCTCCCGGAGGCCGAGGCCACGGCCCGGCGCCTGCTGCCGCTGTACGTCGACGCCGGCCCCCAGCGCGAGGAGGGCCAGGTCTCCGCGGAGCTGGTGGACCTGCTCGGCCTGGGCGACGTGCGCGACCTCGACCTGGCGCGCGCGTGGCGCCCCCGCCTGGCGCGCGACCGGCTGCGCGTCCCGATCGGGCTCACGCCGCAGGGCCAGCCCGTCTCGCTGGACATCAAGGAGTCCGCGCAGCAGGGCATGGGCCCGCACGGGCTCATCATCGGCGCGACCGGGTCCGGCAAGTCCGAGGTGCTGCGCACGCTCGTGCTGGCGCTCGCGCTGACGCACTCGTCGGAGGACCTCAACTTCGTCCTCGTCGACTTCAAGGGTGGCGCCACGTTCGCCGGCATGGCGGACATGCCGCACGTCTCGGCGATCATCACGAACCTCGGTGAGGAGCTCACGCTCGTCGACCGCATGCAGGACGCCCTGCAGGGCGAGATGGTGCGCCGCCAGGAGCTGCTGCGCGCCGCGGGCAACTTCGCGAACGTCGCGGACTACGAGAAGGCCCGGCGCACCGACCGGCCCGACCTCAAGCCGCTGCCGGCGCTGCTGATCGTCTGCGACGAGTTCTCCGAGCTGCTGTCCGCCAAGCCGGAGTTCGTCGACCTGTTCGTCGCGATCGGGCGCCTGGGCCGCTCGCTGCAGATGCACCTGCTGCTGTCCAGCCAGCGCCTCGAGGAGGGCCGCCTGCGCGGCCTGGAGTCGCACCTGTCGTACCGGATCGGTCTGCGCACGTTCTCCGCCGCGGAGTCGCGCGCCGTCCTCGGTGTCCCGGACGCGTACGAGCTGCCGCCGGTCCCCGGCATGGGGTACCTCAAGCCGGACCCGACGACGATGATCCAGTTCCGCGCCTCGTACGTCTCCGGGCCGCCGAAGGCCCGACGTCGCACGGTCGCCGGGGCCGGGCCCGTGGCGACGGGCCGCGCGCGCCTCGAGTCGTTCACCGCCGCGCCCGTCCTGTCCGCCGTGACGGGACGCGAGGAGCCCGACGAGCCCGAGGTCGAGGACGACGAGGAGAAGCGGGCCACGTTCGACATCGCGGTGTCGCTCATGGCCGGCAAGGGCCCCGCCGCGCACCAGGTGTGGCTGCCGCCGCTCGTCGTGCCCGAGACGTTCGACCGCCTCATGCCGGACCTCGCCGTCGACCCGACGCTCGGCCTGGTGTCCCGCGGCTGGCGCGAGGCCGGGGCGCTGACGTTCCCCCTCGGCATCGTCGACCGGCCGCTCGAGCAGCGCCGCGAGAACCTCACGATCTCGCTCGCGGGCGCCGGCGGGCACATGGCCGTCGTCGGCGGCCCCCGCTCCGGCAAGTCCACCGTGCTGCGGTCCGTGCTCACCGGCCTCGCGCTCACGCACACCCCGCTCGAGGTGCAGCTCTACGTCCTGGACTTCGGCGGCGGCACGTTCACCCCGCTCGTCGGGATGCCGCACGTCGCGGGCGTCGGCACGCGCGCCGAGCCGGAGGTCGTACGCCGCGTCGTCGCCGAGGTCGAGGGGATCGTCGACGCGCGCGAGCGGTACTTCCGCGCGCACGGCATCGACTCGATCGAGACGTACCGGCAGCGCCGCGCCGCCGGGCAGGCCGACGACGGGTACGGCGACGTGTTCGTCGTCGTCGACGGGTGGTCGACGATCCGCCAGGAGTTCGACGAGCTCGAGCCGCGCCTGCAGGCGCTCGCGGGCCGCGGCCTGACCTTCGGCATCCACGTGCTGGCGTCCGCGAGCCGCTGGATGGACTTCCGCACCCAGATCAAGGACCTGTTCGGCACGCGCCTCGAGCTGCGCCTGGGTGACCCGACGGACTCCGAGATCGACCGCAAGGTCGCCGCCGCGGTTCCCCAGGGCCGTCCCGGTCGCGGCCTGGTCGCGTCCAAGCACCACGTGCTCACCGCGCTCCCCCGCGTCGACGGCGACACCTCGCCCGCGAGCCTCGGCGCCGGCGTGCAGCACCTCGTGCAGGCCGTCGCGCAGTCCTGGCGGGGCGCGCCGCCGCCCAAGCTGCGCCTGCTTCCCGAGCAGGTCACTCTCGACGAGCTGCGCGCCCGCGCCCCGCAGGCGCAGGGCATCCTGCTCGGCATCGACGAGGCCGCACTCGCGCCCGTCGTCATCGACGTCCGCGAGGACCACCACCTGTACGCGTTCGGCGACTCCGGCGCGGGCAAGTCCGCGTTCCTGCGGCTCGTCGCGAGCGAGGTGCAGCGCCTGCACACGCCGAAGGAGGCGCAGATCATCGCCGTCGACTTCCGGCGCGCGCTGCTCGGCGAGATCCCGCAGGAGTACCTCACGAGCTACCTGACGACGCACGAGCAGGCGTCCGCGGAGATCGCGGACCTCGCGGCGTACCTGCGCAGCCGCCTGCCGGGCCCCGACGTCACGCCCGAGCAGCTGCGCGCCCGGTCGTGGTGGAGCGGCGCGGAGGTGTACGTCCTCGTCGACGACTACGACCTCGTCGCCACGTCCGCGGGCAACCCGCTCTCCTCGCTCGTGCCGCTGCTGGCGCAGGCGAACGACGTGGGCCTGCACCTGGTCCTCACCCGCCGCACCGGTGGCGCGTCCCGCGCGCTGTACGACCCGGTCCTGCAGGCGGTGCGCGACCTGGCGGCCCCCGGGGTCGTCATGTCGGGCAGCCCCGATGAGGGCGCGCTCGTCGGCTCCGCACGGCCCGTGCCGTCCGTGCCGGGCCGCGCGCAGCTCGTCACGCGCGACGCGGGCCTGCAGGTCGTCCAGCTCGCCTGGACGCCGTCGACCACCTGACGCCGACGCGTCGTACGCCCCGGGACCGCCGTGCGGCCCGGGGCGTACGCGTCCCCGGCCGCGGGCCGGGACGGGTCAGCGGGACTCGACGCGGACCGTGCGCTCGCCCAGCCGCAGCGACCAGCCCGGCCCGACGACCGCGCGCACGCCCGGCGGGAGGGTCGCGGCCGACCCGTCGGGGCGGACGACGACCGTGCCGTTGGTCGAGCCGCGGTCGACGACCCACAGCGTCCCCGGCTCGGCGGGACCGAACTCGAGGTGCGTCTTCGACAGCGAGCGCGCCGGGTCGTCGATCGCGACGACGTGCGGCACCTCGCCGAGCGGCGCCCGGCCGACGACCCCGTCGCCGACGACGTCCACCCGCTCACCGGTGTCGAACAGCAGGCGCAGGCCCGGGGGCACGGGCGGCTGACCCGTGACGGGCGTGCGCAGGCGGGTCAGCTCGATCTCGTCGAGCTCCTCGGTCCAGCGCGGCGGCTCCGGCGCGGCGGAGTCGGAGCTCGCGGGCGCCCCGGTCGGCGCGTCCTGGCGCGCGGCCGACGCACTCGGCGTCGCCCCGCCCGCCGGGACGGCCCCGGCGTCGGGGGCGGACGCCGCCGAGCCCGCGACGGAGGGCAGCCCCGTGATGAGACCCGGCGCCGGCGGGCGCTCGGTGGGCCGCCCCGTGCCCACGCCGGGCGGGAGCGGGACGAGACCGATCGTCGGCTCCGGCTCGGCCTCGGCGGGCGGCGGCGTGACGGGCGTGGGGCTGACCGGCGTCGGCGGCGACCAGACGGGCTCCCCCGCGGCGCCGGCGGCGGGCGTCGTCGTCGACGGCGGGCCTGCGGGCGAGGCAGGAGCCGGGGTCACCGGAGCAGCGGCGGGAGCCGGCGTCACCGGAGCAGCGGCGGGAGCCGGCGTCACAGGGGCAGCGGCGGGAGCCGGTGTCGCGGGAGCGGCGGGCGCGGGCGCGGGCTCGGCCGCCCCCGGCGGCGGCGTCGGCACCGGCCCGACGGCGCGGGCCACGGCGCGGTCCCAGGCCTGCGCCGGGTCCGCGGTCCGGGCGACGCCCGTCGCGTCCGCGAGCAGCACGATCGTGCCCGCCGCCTTGTCGTGCCAGCCGCGCTGCGCCGGGGTCTTGTCGAACACGCCCGACGCGGCGACGAGCCACTCCCCGACGAGGCACGCGACGTACCCGAGCCCGACGACGAGCTGGCGCACGAAGATCCGCAGCAGACCCGCGGGCCGCCCGGTCTCGGCGGACACGGTCCGGATGCCCAGCAGCGCACCGCCGAGGGTCGCGCCGGTCACGGACTCGCTGACCCACAGCGCGAGGCCCCCCAGCCCACCGAACACGGACGGCAGGGACGACAGGGCGCTCGGTGGCGCCCCCGCCTCGGGCTCGCCGCCGACGAGGAACGCGACGGCCACACCGATCCCGGCGAGCAGCGCCAGGCCGACGACGTCGATCGCGTAGGCGGCGACGCGGCGCCCCACGGGCGCGACGCTGCCGGGCACGACGGGGAACGCCCCTGCGCTCGCCTCGCGTCGGCCGGCGGAGCCCCCGGTGGGCGCGGCGGCGGGTGCGGCAGCGGCCGCGGCGGCGGGGGCGGCGGGCTCGGAGGAGGCGCCCCACAGGTCCGCGATGCCGACCTGGCGCGGCTCGGGCGCCGCGGGCGCCGGCGCGGACTCGGTGACCGGCGGGCGGGCCGGGGTGCTCGGTGCGGGCGTCGGCGGTGCGGGCGGGATCGCGGGCACGCGCGCGCCGCACTCGGCGCAGAACATCGCCCCGACCTCGAGCTCCGCCCTGCACGTGCTGCACAGCCTGACGCTCACGCTCGCCACCTTCCTCGACCCGGCGGCGGCCCCGTCCCGGGGCCCGCCGCGAGAATCGTGCCAGACGGGCGACGGCCGACCCCGGTCGTTCACACGGCCTAGCGATGCACGGGATCGTCGTCAGGTGCCCGGGTCATCGGGTCGACCCATCAGGCCGGGTGAGCGGCGGGCGCGACGACCCACCAGCGGGCCCCCGGTGGCCCCACCAGCCGGTCGGGTGAGCGGGCCGGCGGCGCGCCGACCCGCGACCTCAGGACGCGCGGTCGACGAGCGCGTCGGCGAACGACACGAGCGCGTCCTTGACCGACCCCGCGGGCAGCGGCTCCAGCACGGCCACGGCCTCGCGCGCGAGCGCCACGGCCTGCGCGCGGGTCTCGTCGACCACGGGGTGCGACCGCAGGGCCGCGACGGCCTCGGCGAGCGCGGCGTCGTCGGACAGGTCCCCGTCGAGGCGGGCGAGCACGGCCCGGTCCTCGTCGGTGGCGTCGGTTCCGGCGCAGCGGGCGCGCAGCAGCAGCACGGGCATCGTGGGGACCCGCTCGCGCAGGTCCGTACCCGGGGTCTTGCCGGTCTGCGCCCCGTCCGAGGTGAGGTCGATGACGTCGTCGGCCAGCTGGAACGCGACGCCGATGCGCTCGCCGAACTCCGTCACGGTCGACACGACGGACGGCGTGCAGCCCGCGAACATCGCGCCGAGCCGCGCGGACGTGGCGAGCAGGGACGCGGTCTTGTCCGCGAGCACCTGCAGGTAGTGCGCGACCGGGTCGTCGCCCTCGCGCGGCCCCACGGTCTCGTGGAGCTGGCCGAGGCACAGGCGCTCGAACGTGCGGGCCTGGATGCGCACGGCCTCGGGGCCGAGCCCCGCGACGGTGGCGGACGCGCGCGCGAACAGCAGGTCGCCGGTGAGGATCGCGACGGAGTTGCCCCACACCTCGTGCGCGGACGGCGCCCCGCGGCGCAGCGGCGCGGAGTCCATGACGTCGTCGTGGTACAGCGTCGCGAGGTGCGTGAGCTCGACGACGACGGCCGCGTCGACGACCTCGCGCCGCGAGCCGTCGCCCAGCTCGGCGACGAGGAGCGTCAGCAGGGGACGCAGCCGCTTGCCGCCCGCGTTCACGAGGTGCCGCGACGCGGAGTCGGCGAGGTCGTCGGCGTGCGCGACGGCGTCACGCAGCGCCTCCTCGACGAGCGCGAGGCGCGTCGTGAGGCGGTCGGCGAGGGCCTGGTCGGCCAGCGGGATGGCCGCGGTCGAAGTCACGAGACGAACCTATCCCGACCGCGAGCATGCTCCGGCACGCCCGCCCGGGCGGATCGGACCAACCGGGCGGGCGACTTCGGACGGCTGTCGGTGCGGGTCAGGGCAGGAACTTCGCGACGTCGGCGATGAGGTCGAGCACGGGCGTCGGGAAGACGCCCAGCACCACCGTGAGGACGGCCGCGAGGCCGACCGCGACGGTCGTCAGACCCTCCGAGGGGACGACGGTCGTCGTGGTGGTCGCGGTGGGCGCCTCGACGAGCGTGGCGACGCCGGCGGTGCCGTCCGCGGTCTCGACGACGACGTCCGTACCCGTCCCGGCACCGGCCGCGTCGGCCCCGTCGGCGGCCGCCGCCTCCTCGACCGCCGGGGCGGGCGTGAAGTACATGAGGACGATGATCCGCACGTAGAAGAACGCGGCCGCGGCCGAGCTCAGCACACCGACGAGCGCCAGGGGCCACGCGCCCCCGTCGACGGCGGCGGAGAACACCGCGAACTTGCCGATGAACCCGGCCGTGAGCGGGATCCCCGCGAACGACAGCAGGAACAGCGCGAACGCGCCGGCGAGCGCCGGGTGGGTCCGGCCGAGGCCGGCCCACTGCGACAGGTGCGTCGCCTCGCCGAGCACGCTGGTGCGCAGGTCCTCGTCGGACTCGCCGTCCTCGTCCTCGTCGTGGGCGCCCCGCCGCGGGACCGTGCGCTCGCGCACGAGCCACACGACGCCGAACGCGCCGACCGTCGCGATGCCGTAGACCAGCAGGTAGAACAGCACGGCGGCGATGCCGGCCTCGTCGAGCGCGACGACACCGGTGAGGATGAAGCCCGCGTGCGCGATCGACGAGTACGCCAGGAGGCGCTTGACGTCGGTCTGCACGAGCGCGACGACCGTGCCGACGACCATCGTGGCGATCGCGACGGTCCACAGCAGCACGTCGAGGTCCCACTGCAGGCCGGGGAACACCGTGTAGTACACGCGCAGCAGGGCGCCGAACGCGGCGACCTTCGTGCACGCGGCCATGAAGCCGGTGATGGGCGTCGGGGCACCCTGGTAGGCGTCGGGCGTCCACGAGTGGAACGGCACGGCACCGACCTTGAACAGCAGCCCGACGAGCAGCAGCACGGAGCCGACGAGCAGCAGCGGGTCGAGCCCGGACGGCGAGGTGACCGCGGCGGCGATCTCCGAGTAGCGCAGCGTCCCGGCGTACCCGTAGACGAGCGCGACGCCGAAGATCAGCAGCGCGGACGCGAACGCGCCGAGCAGGAAGTACTTGAGCGCGGCCTCCTGCGACAGCAGGCGACGACGACGCGCCATGCCCGTGAGCAGGTACAGCGGCAGCGACAGGACCTCGAGCGCGACGAACAGCGTGAGCAGGTCGCCGGTCGCGGGCAGGATCATCATGCCGCCCGTCGCGAGCAGCAGGAGCGGGTAGACCTCGGTCTGCGTCAGCCCCTTGCGGCGCGCGAGCTCCTCGTACTCCGAGCCCGGGACGGCCGCGGCGGTGGGCGCGAACGCGTCCTCGCCGGTGGCCGTGCGGTCCGCGACGACGAGGAACGCGACGAGCGCGAGCGTCGCGATGACGCCCTGGATGACGAGCGTCGGGCCGTCGACGAGCATCGATCCGTCGAGGACGTCCGTGCCGCCCTTGGTCGAGACGCCGCCCCACAGCGCGGCGACCGCGACGACCGCGCCGACGGGCGCGCCGAACGCGAGCACGAGCTGCGTGACGCGGCGGGCCCGGTCGGGCACGAACGCCTCGACGAGGACGCCCACGACGCCCGCGAGGAGCACGATCACGACGGGGCTGAGCGCGCCCCAGGCGATCTCCGGTGCGGTGAAGCTCACTGGTCGCTCCCTTCGAGAGCAGCGGCCGGGGCGTCCTGCACGCCGACGACGTCGAGCGTCACGGACGCGGGCGGGCGCACGAGGTCGAGCGCGGGTCCGGGCACGAAGCCGAGCACGAGCATCGCGGCGACGAGCGGCGCGACGGCCCAGCGCTCGGTGGCGCTGACGTCACGCATGCCCGTGACCTCGTCACGCGGCGGCCCCGTGAAGATGCGCTGGTAGGTCCACAGCACGTAGATCGCGGCGAGCACCACGCCGAGGGTCGCGACGACCGCCGCGGCCGGGTGCCGGCCCCAGGTGCCGACGATGACCATGAGCTCGGAGACGAACGTCGACAGGCCGGGCAGCGACAGCGCGGACAGACCGGCGACGAGGAACAGCCCCGCGAGCACGGGCACGACCTTCTGCAGGCCCCCGAAGTCGTCGATCCGCTGCGAGCCGCGCCGCGCGACGAGGAACCCGGCGAGCAGGAACAGCGCGCCGGTCGAGAGGCCGTGGTTGACCATGTAGAACGACGAGCCGGCGACCGACGTCGACGTGAACGCGAAGATGCCGAGCACGATGAACCCGAAGTGCGACACCGACGTGTACGCGATGAGGCGCATGAGGTCCTTCTGCCCGATCGCGAGCAGCGCGCCGTAGAGGATCGACACGACGGCGAGCACGATGACCACGGGCGCCGCCCAGCGGGACGCCTCGGGGAACAGCGGCAGGCAGAGCGTCAGCATGCCGAACGTGCCGACCTTGTCGAGCACGCCGACGAGCAGCGTCGAGGTCCCGGCGGGCGCCTGCTCCGCGGTGTCGGGCAGCCACGTGTGCACGGGGAACATCGGGGCCTTGATCGCGAACGCGATGAAGAACGCGACGAACAGCCACCGCTCGGTGCCGGTCGACAGGTCGAGGCCGGTGAGGTTCTCGGTGAGGAACCCGTCGTCGCCGCGCGGGCCCTGCAGGTACAGCGCGATGACGCCGACCAGCATGATGAGGCCGCCCGCGAGCGAGTAGAGCAGGAACTTCACGGCCGCGTACCGGCGCTCCGCTCCCCCGTACCCGCCGATCATGAAGTAGACGGGGACGAGCATCGCCTCGAACAGCACGTAGAACAGGAAGACGTCGCGCGCCGCGAACACCGCGACGATGAACGCCTCCAGCACGAGGACGAGCGCCAGGTACGTGCGCAGCGCGTCGGTCGCGTCCGTGGCGGAGCCCTGCTCACGCCAGGCGGCGAGCACGACGAGCGGCACGAGCAGCACGGACATCGCGATGAGCGCGAGGCCCACGCCGTCGACGCCGACCGCGTAGGACGCGCCGATCGCGGGGATCCACCGGTGCGTCTCCGCGAGCTGCACCGTGCCGGCGTCGGCGGTGTCGAACGCGGTCAGGGCGAGCACGACGAGGACGAGCTCGACGAGCGCGACACCGAGCGCCACGACGCGCGCCCGGGGGCGCAGCGCCCTCGGCGCGAACCACAGCACCAGCGCACCGAGGACCGGCCACGCGATCAGCGTGGTCAGCCAGGGGAAGTCGGGCGACATCGCTCTCCTCAGCTCTGGACGGCCAGCACGACGACGAGGAGGACCACGAGGCCTCCGAGCATCGTCGCGGCGTACGTGCGGACGTATCCGGTCTGCAGGCGGCGCAGCAGCGCGCCCAGACCGACGGTCGCGTGGGTGAGCCCCTTGACCCCGCCGTCGACGACCGCGTGGTCGGCGTAGACCAGCGAGCGCGTCAGGTGCTGGCCGGGCTCGACGAGCACCGCGTCGTTGACGGCGTCCTGGTACAGGTCGACGCGCGCGGCCCGCGTGAGGGCGGTGCCGAGCGGGGGCACGACCGGGACGGTCGACGTCGCGTAGCGGCGCCACGCGAGGACGAGGCCGACGACGACCGCGGCGAGCGTGAGCGCGACGAGCACCCCGGCCGGCAGGACGGGCTCCTCGTGCTCGACGTGCCCGGTGACGGGCTCGAGCCAGCCGGTGAACCGGTTGCCGAGCGCGAGCACCAGGCCGAGCCCGACGGACCCGACGGCGAGGATGATCATCGGCCAGGTCATGAGCGCCGGGGACTCGTGCGGGTGCTGCTCGGAGCCGTCCTTGCGGGTGGTCCAGCGGCGCTCGCCCTCGAACGTCATGAAGAACAGGCGCGACATGTAGAAGGCGGTGATGCCGGCGCCGAGCAGCGCCACGGACCCGAAGACCCAGGCGCGCCACGTGGCGCCGTCGACCGGGATGAACGCGGCCTCGATGATCTTGTCCTTCGAGAAGAACCCGGCGAACGGCGGGATCCCGAGGATCGCGAGCCAGCCCATCATGAACGTGACCCACGTGATCTTCATGTACCGGGCCAGGCCGCCGAAGCGCCGCATGTCGACCTGGTCGTCCATGCCGTGCATGACGGAGCCCGCGCCGAGGAACATGCCGGCCTTGAAGAAGCCGTGCGTGACCAGGTGGAAGATCGCGAACGCGTAGCCCACCGGGCCGAGACCGGCGGCGAGCACCATGTAGCCGATCTGCGACATCGTCGAGGCGGCGAGCGCCTTCTTGATGTCGTCCTTCGCGCAGCCGACGACCGCCCCGAACAGCAGGGTGATCGCGCCGATGACGACGACGACGAGCTGCGCGGTCGGCGCGGCCTCGAACACGGCCCCGGAGCGGACGATCAGGTAGACGCCCGCGGTGACCATGGTCGCGGCGTGGATGAGCGCCGAGACCGGGGTCGGGCCGGCCATCGCGTCGCCCAGCCAGGACTGCAGCGGGAACTGCGCCGACTTGCCGCACGCGGCGAGCAGGAGCGCCAGGCCGATCCAGGTCAGCGTGCCCTCGCTCGCGTGGTCCGCGGGGTGCGCGAGCACCGTGCCGAAGTCCAGCGCGCCGAAGTTCGCGAAGATCAGACCCATCGCGACCAGCAGGCCGACGTCACCGACGCGGTTGGCGACGAACGCCTTCTTCGCGGCGACGGCGTACGGCGTGTGGTGGTTCCAGAACCCGATCAGCAGGTACGACGCGAGACCCACGCCCTCCCAGCCGACGAACAGCAGCACGTACGAGTCGGCGAGGACGAGCAGGAGCATCGCCGCGACGAACAGGTTGAGGTACGCGAAGAACCGGCGGCGGTTCTCGTCGTGCTCCATGTACGCCACGGAGTACACGTGGATGAGCGTGCCGACGAACGTCACCAGCAGCACGAACGTGAGCGACAGCGGGTCGAACCGCAGGCCCGCGTCCAGGTGCAGGGCACCGGCGTCGATCCACGTGCCGAGGCGCAGGTTCCACACGCGCGACGAGGCGTCGTGGCCGAGCACCTCGAGCATCGCGAGGAGGCCGACGACGAACGCGCCGGCCGACGCGAGCACGCCGAGCCAGTGGCCCCAGCGGTCGGAGCGGCGGCCCAGGAGCAGCAGCAGCGCCGCGGACGTGAGCGGCAGGGCGACGACGAGCCACGCGAACGACCAGACGCCGCCCGAGGCGGGGAGCCCGGCGGGGTTCACGACCGGGGACAGCGCGGGCAGTGTCGCCGTGAGAGCAGATGCGTGCACAGCCGTTCCCTCAGCTCTTCAGCAGGTTGACGTCGTCGATCGAGGCCGACCGACGGGTACGGAAGATCGCCACGATGATCGCGAGGCCGACGACGACCTCGGCGGCCGCGACGACCATGACGAAGAAGGCGAGCACCTGCCCCGTGAGGTCGCCGTGCAGGCGCGAGAACGTCACGAGGGCCAGGTTGGTCGCGTTGAGCATGAGCTCGACGCCCATGAACGCGATGATCGCGTTGCGTCGCAGCAGCACGGCCGACGCGCCGACGGAGAACAGGATCCCCGACAGCACCAGGTAGTGGGTGAGCGTCACTTGCCCTCCTCCGAGTCCGGTGCGCCGGCGTCGACGCCGGCCACCGCGTCACCGATGCGCGGCTCGCCGGCCGGCGCACCGCCGGGGTCGGCGTGCGGCGGCGGCGTGGCGGTCTGCTCGTCGCGCGCGGCGACCCCGCGCTCCGCGGCGGCGCGGCCGCCGATCACGCGGTCGATGCGGGCCGCGTACTCCGCGGCGTCCGCCTCCTGACCGCGCACCCGCAGCACGCGCGGGACGGAGTCCTCGATCGGCTGCCCGTACGGGTCGAGCGCGGGGACGTCCATCGCGTTGTGCTTGGCGTACACGCCGGGTGCGGGCAGCGGCGCGAGGTGCTGGCCGCTGCGCACGCGCAGCGCCGCGCGCGAGCGCTGGTCGACGCGCGGCGTGAGCCGGCGGCGGTGCGTGTAGACGAGCGCGCCCAGCGCGGCGGTCACGAGCAGCGCGCCCACGACCTCCATCGCGAACACGTACTCGCCGAAGACCAGGTGCGCGATGCCGACCGGGTTCGAGTCCTCGTTGGCGACCTGCAGCCCGACCGGCCTCGGGTAGGCGGCGGTGCCGATGACACCCGCGAGGACGACCGCGAGGCCGAGCCCCGCGAGCCAGCCGATCCAGCGCTGCCCGCGGATGGTCTCGACGAGCGAGTCCGCGGTGCTGACGCCGACGAGCATGAGCACGAACAGGAACAGCATCATGATCGCGCCGGTGTAGACGACGACCTGGACGACGCCGAGGAACACCGCGCCCTGCGTGACGTACATGAACGCCAGGCTGATCATCACGAGGATCACGGACAGCGCCGCGTGCACCGCCTTGCGGGCGAACAGCAGGCCGAACGACGCGATCACCATGACGGGCGCGAGCACCCAGAACAGGACCGCCTCGGCGGTCGAGGGGTCGCCGGGCGAGTCGACCGCCTGGGGCAGGACGCCCCCGGGCAGCGCGGACGTGAGGTCGGCGACCAGGGCGGACGCCGTGAGGGCTGCGCTCATCGGGCACCGCCCTGGCGGTGCGCGGCGGCGACGTTCGCGGCCATGGCGGCCGCGGTGGGCCCGACCTGCTCCTCCGGGGTGAGCCCGGCGCCCTCGGGGAGCGTCGGGTCGTCCGGCCGGTGCTCGCGCACCCAGTCGCGCTGGGCGTCGGTCGGGCCGGTGACCTCACCGCGGTAGTAGTCGGTGTCGGTGGTGCCCTCGACCATCGGGTGCGGCGCGGCGAGCATCCCGTCGCGCAGCGGCGCGAGCAGGTCCTGCTTCTCGTAGATCATCCCGGCGCGCGTGGGACCGGCGAGCTCGTAGTCGTTCGTCATCGTGAGCGCGCGCGTGGGGCACGCCTCGATGCACAGCCCGCAGAAGATGCAGCGCAGGTAGTTGATCTGGTAGACGCGGCCGTACCGCTCCCCCGGCGAGAACTGCTCGTCGGGCGTGTTGTCGCCGGCCTCGACGTAGATCGCGTCGGCCGGGCACGCCCAGGCGCACAGCTCGCAGCCGATGCACTTCTCCAGCCCGTCCGCGTAGCGGTTGAGCTGGTGGCGGCCGTGGTAGCGCGGCTTCGTCGGGACCGTCTCGCGCGGGTACTGCTCGGTGACGGTCTTGCGGAACATGTTCGACAGCGTCACGCCGAACCCGCCGACGGGGGCGAGCAGGGCCCGCAGACCGGTCGACCTCGGGATGAGCGACTCGTACTGCGGCGCGGCCGGCGCGCCGACCTCGCCGCCCGCCTGCGTGCGGGCGACCTGGCTGCCGGGCGCGTCGGGCGACGCCTGCGGGCGCGGGGCGGGCTGCTGGGGCTCAGCCACCGTGCACCTCCTTCGTGTCGGTCTGCGCATCGGGTTCGGCGGGCTCGCCCGGGGCGCCCGCGGCGACGCGCGCACGGCGCGGCGACGGCGGGAGCACCTGGCCCGGGAGCGGCGGCACGGGGTACCCGTCCGCGAACGCGTCGAGGACGCGCGGCGGGCCGGGCTTCTCGGCGGGCTTCTTCTCGGGGACGAACAGCGAGATCACGACGCCGACGATCACGACGCCCGCGATGGCGAACAGGATCGTGCGCAGCTCGAGGTCCGCGAACTCGGGGAACTGGCGCAGGCCCTGCACGACCGCGACGAGGAAGAGCCAGCCCAGCGCCGCCGGGATGAGCACCTTCCAGCCGAGCTTCATGAACTGGTCGTACCGGAACCGCAGCACGGAGCCGCGCACCCAGACGAAGAAGAACATGAGCGCCCAGAGCTTGGCGAGGAACCACAGCGCCGGCCACCAGCCGGTCTGCAGGACGTGGTCCGCCGGGATGAACGGCGCGCGCCAGCCGCCGAGGAACAGCGTGGTCGCGACCGCGGAGACGTTGAGCATGTTGATGTACTCCGCGAGGAAGAACCACGCGAACTTCATCGACGAGTACTCGGTCATGTAGCCGGAGACGAGCTCGCCCTCGGCCTCGGGGAGGTCGAACGGCAGGCGGTTGGTCTCGCCGACCATCGACACCACGTAGATGACGAACGCCGGCAGCAGCGGCAGGAACCACCACAGCTCGGTCTGCGAGTCGACGATCTGCGACGTCGACATCGACCCGGACAGCACGAACACGCTGACCAGGGACAGGCCCATCGCGAGCTCGTAGGAGATGACCTGGGCCGTGGAGCGCACGCCACCGAGCAGCGGGTACGTCGAGTTCGACGACCAGCCGCCGAGGACGATGCCGTACACGCCGACCGACGCGCACGCGAGGATGTACAGCACCGCGACGGGGAAGTCGGTGAGCTGCAGCGGGGTCTGGTGGCCGAACATGCTCACGGTCGGCCCGATCGGGATGACCGCGAACGTCAGCAGCGAGCAGAACACCGCGATGAGCGGCGCGACGATGTAGACGACCTTGTCGGCCGCCTTGACCGTCATGTCCTCCTTGAACAGCAGCTTCATCGCGTCGGCGAGCGACTGCAGGAGGCCGAACGGGCCGTGCACGTTCGGGCCGGGGCGCACCTGCATGCGCGCGACGACCTTGCGCTCGAACCAGATCGCGAACAGGACGCTCGTGAGCAGGAACACGAGGATGGCGACGGCCTTGATGAGCCAGATCCACCACGTGTCGTCGGAGAAGTCGGCCACCACGGGCGCGACCGGCTCGGCGAGCAGGATCGTGTGCACCTCAGACCTCCTCGTCCTGCGCGACGGCGGCGCCCGGTGCGAGCCGCACCAGGTCCCCGCCGACGGCGTGCAGCGTGTCGCGCACGGCGCAGCCGGGCGCGTTCGTCGGCAGCCAGACGACGAAGTCCGGCACGTCGCTCACCAGCGCGGGCAGCGTGACGGTCCCGGCGTCGGTGCTCACCGCGAGGGGCGCGCCGTCGGCGACGCCCACGGACGCGGCGGTCGCGGCGGACAGCCGGGCGACCGGGCGCTTCGCGGTGCCGGCGAGGTGCGGCTCGCCGTCCTGCAGGCGGCCCGCGTCGAGCAGCTGGTGCCAGGTGGCGAGCACCGCGTGCCCCGCGGGGACGGCCGGCGGCTCGGCCGCGGGCACCTCGGGCGCCGCGAGGCGCGCGCCGTCCCAGCCGCCGAGCTGGTCGAGCTCGGCGTGCACGTCGGCGAGGCTGTCGAGGCCCAGGTCCACGCCCAGCTCGGCCGCGAGGCCGTGCAGCACGCGGTGGTCGGACATCGCGTGGGACGCGAGCGCCTGCGGGAACGGCCGCGGGCGGCCCTCCCACGTGACGAACGTGCCGGGCTTCTCGACGGGCGGCGCGACGGGGAGCACCACGTCGGCGCGGTCCGTCACGTCGGACGGGCGCACCTCGAGGGAGACGACGAACCCGACCCGGTCGAGCGCGTCGCGCACGAGCGACGGGTCCGGCAGGTCCGCCGGGTCCACGCCGCCGACGACGAGCGCACCGAGCGACCCGTCGCGCGCGGCGGCGACGATCTGCGCGGCGCTGCGGCCCGGGGCCTCGGGCAGGTGCTCGACGCCCCACGCCGCGGCGATGTCGACGCGCGCGGCGGCGTCCGCGACCGGGCGACCGCCCGGCAGCAGCGTCGGCAGCGTGCCGGCCTCGACCGCGCCGCGCTCACCGGCCCGGCGCGGCACCCACGCCACGCGCGCGCCGGTGCGCTGCGCGAGGCGCAGCACCGCGGACAGCGCACCGGTCGACGACGCGGCGCGCTCCCCCACGAGCACCACGGCACCGGGCGCGGCGAGCGCCTCCGCGGCCTGGGCGAGCAGCGGCTCGTCGGACCGGGCGTCGACGCCCTCGAGGACCTCGGCCTCCGTGCCCGGCGCGGCCGGGACCAGCGTGCCGGACAGGCGCTCGAGCCCGCGGCTCGCGAGCGCGGCGACCGACAGCACCTTCGTGCCCCGCTTGACGACCGCGTCGCGCAGCCGCAGGAAGAGGATGCCGCCCTCCTCCTCGGCCTCGAGGCCGACGAGCAGGACCGTCGGGGCGGTCGTCACGTCCGCGAACGTCACGTCGAGCGTGCGGCCCGCGACGTGGTGGCCCAGGAACGCGGCCTCCTCGTCGCTGTGCGGGCGCGCCCGGTGGTCGACGTCGTTGGTGCCGAGCACGACGCGCGCGAACTTCGCGTACGCGTACGCGTCCTCGAGCGTCACGCGGCCGCCCGGCAGGACGCCCACGCCGCCGTTGCCGAGCGCCTCGCGCAGCCCGGCGGCCGCGGCGCCGTACGCCTCGACCCAGCTCGCGGGGCGCAGCTCGCCGCGCGTGCCGTCGGCGTTGCGGTCGCGCACCAGCGGCGTCGTGATCCGGTCGGGCGCGGACTGCCAGCGGAACGCGAAGCGGTCCTTGTCGGTGATCCACTCCTGGTTGACCGCCGGGTCCTCGCCCGCGAGGCGGCGCATGACCACGCCGCGGCGGTGGTCGACGCGGATCGCGGAGCCCTGCGAGTCGTGCTCGGAGACGCCCGGCGTCGACACGAGGTCGAACGGCCGCGCCCGGAACCGGTACGCGGCGGACGTCAGCGCGCCCACGGGGCAGATCTGCACGGTGTTGCCGGAGAAGTACGACGCGAACGGCCGGCCGCTCGTGTCGACGGTCGCCGCGCCCACCGGGGCGTCGCCCGCGAAGCCGAGGACCTCGGTGTCGAACGTGCCGATCTGCTGCTGCGCGCCGCGCTTCTGCAGGTCGATCCAGACGTCGCCGGCGACCTCCTCGGAGAACCGGGTGCAGCGCTGGCACAGCACGCACCGCTCGCGGTCGAGCAGCACCTGCGTCGAGATCGCGATCGGCTTGGGGAACGTCCGCTTGACGTCGACGAACCGGCTCGTGGCGCGGCCGTTGCTCATCGCCTGGTTCTGCAGGGGGCACTCGCCGCCCTTGTCGCAGACCGGGCAGTCGAGCGGGTGGTTGATGAGCAGCAGCTCCATGACGCCGTGCTGCGCCTTGTCCGCCTCGGGCGACGTGTGCTGCGTCTTGACCTGCATGCCGGGCGTCGCCTCGAGCGTGCAGGAGGCCTGCGGCTTCGGCATCTTCGCCAGGTTGCCGTCGCGGCCGGGCGCCCAGACCTCGACGAGGCACTGGCGGCAGGCACCGGCGGGCGCGAGCAGCGGGTGGTCGCAGAACCGCGGGATCTGGATGCCGAGCTGCTCGGCGGCGCGGATGACGAGCGTGCCCTTCGGCACGGTCGTCTCGACGCCGTCGATGCTGAACGTGACCGTGTCCGTCGGCTCGGCGGGCACCTGGGGCGGTGCTGCCGGGACGAGCGGCGTGGCCGCCGTCTGCGAGCGGTCCGAGGTGATCGTCATGCGTGCACCCCCGCGAGGGCCGCGCCGCGTCGGCGAGGCGTGTAGTCGAAGAGCGCGCTGCGCTCGGGCGGGAACAGGACGTCCGCGGGGGTGTGGCACCCGGCCTCGAACTCGTCCCGGAAGTACTTGATGGCGCTGGTCACGGGGCTCGTCGCACCGTCACCGAGCGCGCAGAACGCGCGACCCAGGATGTTGTCGCACAGGTCGAGCAGCAGGTCGATGTCGGCCGGCGTGCCCTGCCCGCGCTCGAGGCGCTGCATGACCTGCGCGAGCCAGAACGTGCCCTCGCGGCACGGCGTGCACTTGCCGCACGACTCGTGCTTGTAGAACTCGATCCACCGCGTGACCGCGCGGACCACCGAGGTGGTCTCGTCGAAGATCTGCAGCGCGCGCGTGCCGAGCATCGAGCCCGCGGCGCCCACCGACTCGTAGTCGAGCGGGACGTCGAGGTGCTCGGCCGTGAAGATCGGCGTGGACGAGCCGCCCGGGGTCCAGAACTTCAGCTCGTGGCCCTCGCGGATGCCGCCCGCCATCTCCAGCAGCTCGCGCAGGGTGATGCCCAGCGGCGCCTCGTACTGCCCGGGCCGCTGCACGTGCCCCGACAGCGAGAACAGGCCGTGCCCGGCCGACCGCTCGGTGCCCATCTGCTTGAACCAGTCCGCGCCGCCCAGCACGATCTGCGGGACCGACGCGATCGACTCGACGTTGTTCACGACGGTCGGGCGCGCGTACAGGCCCGCCACCGCGGGGAACGGCGGCTTGAGGCGGGGCTGGCCGCGCAGGCCCTCGAGCGAGTCGAGCAGCGCGGTCTCCTCGCCGCAGATGTACGCGCCGGCCCCGGCGTGCACCGTGAGCTCCAGGTCGAAGCCCGAGCCCAGGATGTTCGTGCCGAGGTAGCCCTTGGCGTACGCCTCCTCGACCGCGCGCAGCAGGCGGCGGTACACGTGCACGACCTCGCCGCGCACGTAGATGAAGGCGTGGTGGCACCCGATCGCGTAGGACGTGATGATCACGCCCTCGATGAGGTGCTGCGGGCTCGCCATCATGAGCGGGATGTCCTTGCAGGTCCCCGGCTCGGACTCGTCCGCGTTCACGACGAGGTAGCGCGGGCCGCCGTCGGGCGCGGGCAGGAAGCCCCACTTCATGCCCGTCGGGAAGCCGGCGCCGCCGCGGCCGCGCAGGCCCGAGTCCTTGACCGTGGTCACGACGTCCGCCGCGGGCATGGACAGCGCGCGGCGCAGGCCGCGGTAGCCGCCGTGCGCCTCGTACGTGTCGAGGGTCCAGGACCGCTCGGCGTCCCAGAAGTCGGTCAGCACCGGTGCGAGGGTCGTCGCCATCGCTCAGTCCTCCTTCGCGTCGGACGAGGCCTGCTTGGTGTCCTGCTGCTGCGACGAGGTGTCGCGCTCGCCCGTCACGGGGCGGTCGGCGCTCGACTGCTCGTCGCCCGTGCGCGGCTTCGCGGCCGCGCGCGGCCTGCCCGCCGCGCGGGTGGTGCGCTTCGGCTTGTCCTCGCCCGGCAGCGGCGGGGCCGTCCAGCCCTGCTCGTGCGCGAGCACCGTGCCGCGCAGCGACGCCTCACCGGCCCCGACGCCCTCGTCGGCCCGGCCGTCCGGGAAGCCCGCGAGGACCCGCGAGACCTCCCGGAACGTCGCGACCGTGTCCGCGCCGCGCGTCGGCGCGACGGGCTCGCCCGCGCGCAGCGCGTCGACGACCTTCGCCGCCGACTCGGGGGTCTGGTTGTCGAAGAACTCCCAGTTGACCATCATCACGGGCGCGTAGTCGCAGGCCGCGTTGCACTCGATGCGCTCGAGCGTGATCTTCCCGTCCTCGGTGGTCTCGTCGTGACCGACGCCGAGGTGGTCGCACAGGTGCTCGTAGATCGCGTCGCCGCCCATGATCGCGCACAGCGTGTTCGTGCAGACGCCCACGGTGTAGTCGCCGTTGGGGTGGCGCTTGTACTGCGTGTAGAACGTCGCGACGGCCGAGACCTCGGCGGTCGTCAGGCCGAGCGTCTGCGCGCAGAACGCGATGCCGCGCGGGCTGACGTACCCGTCGACGGACTGCACGAGGTGCAGCAGCGGCAGCAGCGCCGAGCGCTCCTGCGGGTAGCGCGCCTTGACCTGCGCGGCGTCGGCCTCGAGCCGGGCCAGCGTGTCGGCGTCGTACGACGACGCGTGCACCTGACCGGGCTCGCGCGGGACGAGCTCCTCGACGGACATCAGCGGTCCACCCCTCCGAGCACCGGGTCGATCGACGCGACGGCGACGACCACGTCGGCCACCTGACCGCCCTCGCACACGATCGACGTCGCCTGCAGGTTGTTGAAGCTGGGGTCACGGAAGTGCGCGCGGTACGGGCGCGTGCCGCCGTCCGAGACGAGGTGCACGCCGAGCTCGCCGCGCGGGTGCTCGACCGTCTGCCAGACCTGGCCGGCCGGCACGCGGAAGCCCTCCGTCACCAGCTTGAAGTGGTGGATCAGGGCCTCCATCGAGGTGCCCATGATCTCCTTGATGTGCGCGAGCGAGTTCCCCATGCCGTCCGCGCCGATCGCGAGCTGCGCAGGCCAGGCGATCTTCCGGTCCGCGACCATCACCGGCCCGGGCTCCTTCTCCAGGCGGTCGAGCGCCTGCCGGCAGATCTTGATCGACTGGTAGATCTCCTCGAGCCGCACCTCGACCCGGCCCCACGCGTCCTCGCTGGTGACCGTCGGGACGTCGAACTCGTACGTCTCGTAGCCGCAGTACGGGTCGGTCTTGCGCACGTCGTACGGCAGGCCGGCCGAGCGGAGCATCGGGCCCGTCACGCCGAGCGCCATGCAGCCCGCGAGGTTGAGGACGCCGACGTCCTTGAGGCGCAGCTGCAGGATCGGGTTCGCCAGCATGAGGTCCTCGAGCTGGCGCAGGTAGTGCTCGACGTTCTTCAGAGCCTCGCGCGTCGCCTCGACGCCGCCCGCGGGCACGTCCTGCGCGACGCCGCCGGGGCGGATGTACGCGTGGTTCATGCGCAGGCCGGAGATCAGCTCGAAGATCTTGAGGATCTCCTCGCGGGCCGTGAACCCGACGGTCATGATCGTCGTCGCGCCGAGCTCGTTGCCGCCGGTCGCGAGGCACACGAGGTGGCTGGTGATGCGGTTGAGCTCCATCATCAGGACGCGGATGACGCTCGCGCGCTCGGGCACGTCGGCCGTGACGCCGAGCAGCTTCTCCACCGCGAGGCAGTACGCGGCCTCCTGGAACAGGGGCGCCACGTAGTCCATGCGCGTGCAGAACGTCACGCCCTGGGTCCAGGTGCGGAACTCCATGTTCTTCTCGATACCTGTGTGCAGGTATCCGATGCCGGCGCGCGCCTCGGTGACGGTCTCGCCGTCGATCTCGAGCATGAGCCGGAGCACGCCGTGCGTGGACGGGTGCTGCGGGCCCATGTTGACGACGATGCGCTCCTCGCCGAGGCGGGCGGCCTCCTCGGCGATCTCGGACCAGTCGCCGCCGGACGCCTCGAACGAGGGGATGCCGGTGGTCTCGTCGTCGACGAGGCCCGACGTCGCGCGGGGTGCGTGGGGGGCGGGGCGTGTGGTGCTCATCAGCTGTAGGACCTCCGCTGGTCCGCGGGCGGGACGGTCGCGCCCTTGTACTCGACCGGGATGCCGCCCAGCGGGTAGTCCTTGCGCTGGGGGTGGCCCGGCCAGTCGTCGGGCATCTCGATGCGGGCGAGCCCGGGGTGGCCGTCGAAGACGATGCCGAAGAAGTCGAACGTCTCCCGCTCGTGCCAGTCGTGGCCCGGGTACACGCCCGTCGTCGACGGGATGTGCGGGTCCGCCTCGCTGACCGCGACCTCGAGGCGCAGGCGGCGCGAGTGCGTCACCGACGTCAGGTGGTACACGGCGTGCAGCTCGCGGCCCGTGTCGTGCGGGTAGTGCACGCCCGAGACGCCCAGGCCCAGCTCGAAGCGCAGGTCCTGGTCGTCGCGCAGGTGGCGGCACACCTCGACGACGTGGTCGCGGACCACGTTGAGCGTGAGCTCCCCGCGGTCGACCACGACGGACTCGACGGCGTTCGCGAAGCCCGTGCCGGACGCGTCCAGCAGCTCGGCGAGGACGTCGACGACCTCGTCGAACCAGCCGCCGTACGGGCGCTCGCTCGGCCCGGGCAGCGCGACCGTGCTCACCAGGCCGCCGAACCCGGAGGTGTCCCCGGAGTCCCGCGCGCCGAACAGGCCCTGCCGGACGGCGACGACGTCCAGCGTCGTGCGCCCGCCCTCGGGCAGGTGCTGCGACCCGGCCTCGAGCGCCGTGGCCGTCGTGCGCTGCGCCTCGGTCGTGCCCTCGCCGGGCTTGACCGCCTGCGCGGCGTCCTTCTTCAGCTCGTCGGGCGTCTTCTCGTCGCTCATCGCAGCAGACCCGTCATGTGCGAGGTGGGCGTGGCCGCCAGCGCCGCCGCCTCGGCCGCCTTCGCGGCCTCCTTGCGGTTCACGCCGAGCGGCTCGTTCTGGATCTGGTCGTGCAGGGTGAGGATCGCGTTGATGAGCATCTCCGGCCGCGGCGGGCAGCCCGGCAGGTAGATGTCCACGGGCACGACGTGGTCGACGCCCTGCACGATCGCGTAGTTGTTGAACATGCCGCCGGAGCTGGCGCACACGCCCATCGACAGCACCCACTTGGGCTCGGACATCTGGTCGTAGACCTGACGCACGACGGGGGCCATCTTCTGGCTGACGCGGCCGGCGACGATCATGAGGTCGGCCTGGCGCGGCGACGCGCGGAAGACCTCCATGCCGAACCGCGACAGGTCGTAGCGGGGCGCACCGGCGGCCATCATCTCGATCGCGCAGCACGCGAGACCGAACGTGACGGGCCACAGCGAGCCCTTGCGGAAGTAGCCGACGAGGTCCTCGATCGTCGTCAGCAGGAACCCGGAGGGTGCCTCCTCGATCCCCATGTCAGGACCTCCTCGTCGTCGTGCGTGTCGTGATCGTCGCCGCCCCTGACCGGGCGGCCCGTGACCTTGGTCCTACGTTCCGGCGCTTGCTCCGGTTCAGTCCCACTCGAAGCCTCCGCGTCGCCACTCGTAGACGAACGGCACCGTGATCAGCACCAGGAACGCGAGCATCGCGACGAGGCCGTACAGCGCGAGCTCCACGAAGCTCACGGCCCACGGGTAGAGGAAGACGACCTCGATGTCGAACACGATGAACGTCATCGCGACCAGGTAGTACTTGATCGGGAAGCGCCCGCCACCGACGGCGTGCGGGGTCGGCTGGATGCCGCACTCGTACGCCTCGAGCTTGGCCCGGTTGTAGCGCTTGGGTCCGATGATCGCGCTCGCGCCGACGCCCCCGAGGGCGAGGACCGCGGCGATGCCCATGAGCCACAGGAGCGGCACGTACGGGTTGGTCATCAGGCGTCCTTCCTCAACGCTGAGGTACAGCTGGTCATGGTCGTCAGGCCGCCGGCGCGATCCGGGCCAGGGCGGCGATCGTCCGGTCCACCACGTCGCCGCCGCGCGGCTCGTAGCAGTCGGACAGGAGCTTGAGCACGAACTTCATGAGCAGCGGCCGCGGCAGGCCGTGGCGCGTGCAGATGCGCATGACCTCGGGGTGCTCGATGAGGCGGACGAAGACGCGGCCCAGCGTGTAGTACCCGCCGAGGTCGTCCTTCATCCGACGCTGGTACGTGGCCAGGGCCCGCTCGCGCCCGGCGACGGTGCCGCGGGCCAGGCCCTGCGCGATCGCGTCGGCGGCCACGCGGCCGGCCTGCAGGCCGTACGCGATGCCCTCGCCGTTGAACGGGCTGACCATGCCGGCCGCGTCGCCCGCCAGCAGCAGTCCGTCGGCGTACAGCGGGCCGCGGTTGAAGCCCATGGGGAGCGCGGCGCCGCGCACGGGGCCGAGCTGGTTCTCCGGGGTGAACTCCCACTCGGCGGGCGCGTTGGCCATCCACGCGGCGAACAGCGACTTGTAGTCGACCTTGGTCGCGGCGGCCGTGGAGCTCACCGAGCCGAGGCCCACGTTCGCGGTGCCGTCGCCGAGCGCGAAGATCCAGCCGTAGCCCGGCATGAGGTTCGAGCGGCCCGGCTCGCCGTCCCACAGCTCGAGGTGCGACTCCATCCAGGGGTCGTCGTGCCGCGGGGTGCGGAAGTACGTGCGCACGGCCACGCCCATGGGGCGGTCGTCGCGCTTGGTGCGGCCCACGCCGGTCGCCAGCCGCGCGCTCACGCCGTCCGCCGCGACGACGACGCGCGCGCGGTAGGTGACCTCGTCACCGGCCCGCTTGCCGTGCTCGTCGACCGGCCGCGCGGTGACGCCCACGACCCGGCCCGTGCGCTCGTCGCGCACCGCGCCCGTGACGTTCGTGAGCTCGTGCAGCTTGGCGCCCGCGGCGCGCGCGTGCTCGGCCAGGAGGTGGTCCAGGGACATGCGCGAGCGCGCCATGCCGAACGACGGGTACGACGAGATCTCCGGCCACGCGAGCTCGAGGCGGTGCCCGCCGCCGATGACGCGCAGGCCCTTGTTGCGGATCCAGCCGTCCTGCTCGCGGATCGGCACGCCCATGCGGACGAGCTCCGCGACCGCGCGCGGCGTCAGGCCGTCGCCGCAGACCTTGTCCCGCGGGAACGACGCCTTCTCGAGCAGGAGGACGTCCAGCCCGGCGAGTGCGCAGTGGTACGCGGTCGCGGCCCCGGCAGGGCCCGCGCCCACGACGATGACGTCCGCGTCATCGGTTGCGACCACCACTGATATCCCTCACTTGTGACGCCGTTCACGTGCGACTCGGGGGAGTCTAGCCACGCCCCGGCGAGGGTGTCTGCGAAGGCTTACCTCACCTCGCGGGAACGGTCCCGCGGTGCAGCGCGACGATGCCGCCGGACAGGTTCCGGAACGCCACGTCCTCCCAGCCCGCGCGCTTGATCACCCGACCCAGCTCGCGCTGGTCCGGCCAGTCGCGGATCGACTCCGCGAGGTACGTGTAGGCGTCCGAGTCGCGCGCGACGGCCCGCGCCACACGCGGCAGCGCCTGCGTGAGGTAGCCCGTGTAGACCGTGCGGAACGGCGCGAACGTCGGCGTCGAGAACTCGCACACCAGCAGCCTCCCGCCGGGGCGCGTCACGCGCAGCATCTCCGTCAGCGCGGCCTGCGGGTCCGGCACGTTGCGCAGCCCGAACGAGATCGTCACCGCGTCGAACGCGTCGTCCGCGAACGGCAGGTGCAGCGCGTCGCCCGCGACGAACGGCAGGTCGGGGCGCCGGGCCTTGCCGACGCCGAGCATCCCCTCGGACAGGTCGCACGGCACGACGAGCACGCCCGCGTCCGCCAGCGGCTCCGACGACGTCCCCGTGCCCGCCGCGAGGTCGAGCACCCGCTCCCCCGGCTGCGCGTCGAGCGCCGCGAGGGTCGCGCGCCGCCACAGCCGGTCCTGGCCCAGCGACAGCACGTCGTTGGTGATGTCGTAGCGCTGCGCCACGGAGTCGAACATCGCCGCGACCTCGTCGGGCTTCTTGTCCAGGTTCGCTCGCGCCATGTGCCCCATCGTGCCAGGCCCCGCACCCCGTCACCGACCCGGGACGCGCGGACGGGCGCGGGTCACACCCCGTCCGCGTGCGTGCGCGCGACGCGCGCGGTGTGACGAACGGACCACCGCGACCGCCCCCGCGTCCGCCGGGAGTGCCGCCCGCACGGGCATACCCTGGGACGCGATGAGCATGCTGCCCTCCGCGCCCGCGGAGCGACTCCCGCACCCCCTCGTCGTCCGCACCGTCCCGCTGGGCTCGCTCGCGCACGACGCGGCCGGCGCACCGTCCGACCCGTCGGGCGACGACCTGCCGGACCCCGCGGACCTGCTCGACCTCCTGCCCGCCGATGCGCCGCTCGCGTGGGTGCGCCGCGGCGACGGCCTCGTCGCGTGGGGCGAGGTCCTGCGGTTCGAGGTCACGGGCACGCAGCGGTTCGCCGACGCGGAGCGCGCGTGGCGCGACGTCCTCGCGCACGCCGTGGTCCGCGACGAGGTGCGCCTGCCCGGCACCGGGCCCGTCGCGTTCGGGTCGTTCGCGTTCGACGACGGCTCGCCCGCCGGCGGCGTGGTCGTCGTGCCGCAGGTCGTCGTCGGCCGCCGCGGCGGACGCGCGTGGCTCACGACCCTGAGCGTCGGACCCACGCTCGGGCCCGTGCCCGACCTCGACGAGCTCGTCGGCGACCGCGTGCCGCCCGCCTCCCCCGGCCACGTCACCTACGAGGACGGCGCCGTGCCCGCCGCCGGGTGGCGCGAGGTCGTCGCCGCCGGGATCGCCGCCGTGCGCGCCGGCGAGGTCGACAAGGTGGTCCTCGCGCGCGACGTCGTCGCCCGCACGCAGCGGCCGCTCGACGTGCGCTGGGCGCTCGGCCGGCTCGCGCAGCGGTACCCGTCCTGCTGGACGTTCAGCGTCGACGGCATGATCGGCGCGACCCCCGAGCTGCTCGTCCGCTCCGAGAAGGGCCTCGTGACGTCGCGCGTGCTCGCGGGCACCATCCGCCGCACCGGCGACGACGCCGCGGACCTGGCCCGCGCGGCGATCCTCGCGCACTCCTCCAAGGACCTCGAGGAGCACGAGTACGCGGTGCGGTCCGTCGCGCACGCGCTCGAGCCGTTCTGCTCGTCGACGAACGTGCCCGACGTGCCGTTCGTGCTGCACCTGCCGAACGTGCTGCACCTCGCCTCCGACGTCACGGGCGTGCTCGCGGACGCCGCCGAGCCCGGCCACACGCACCCGTCGTCGCTGGCGCTCGCCGCGGCGCTGCACCCGACCGCCGCCGTGTGCGGCACCCCCACGCAGGCCGCCGCGGCGCTCATCCGCCGCATCGAGGGCATGGACCGCGCGCGCTACGCCGGACCCGTCGGCTGGTTCGGCGCCGACGGCGACGGCGAGTGGGGCATCGCGCTGCGCTCCGCCGCGACCGACGAGCAGGACCCGACGCGCGTGCGCCTGTTCGCCGGCTGCGGAATCGTCGCGGCCTCCGACCCGGCCGCCGAGCTCGCCGAGTCCGAGGCGAAGCTCGTCCCGCTGCGCACCGCGCTCGCCACCGACTGACACCCGCGCACGACGGCCCCCGGCGGCGGGCTGCCGTCGGGGGCCGTCGGGGCGTCGGCCCGGGTCAACGACCCTGGCCCGAACCGTTCTCCTGCAGCCACTGCCACAGCTCCTCCGGGGACATGTCCTGCAGGTCCTCCGGGAGCTGCGACCCGCCACCCGGCTGACCCTGCTGCCCCCGGTCCCCCGGGGTCGGCGACGCGGCGGCGTCCTCCTTGGTCGCGAGCGTGACCTCGACGTCGAGCGCCTTCCCGCCGCGCGCGACCGTGAGCGTCACCTGGTCGCCCGCCGCGTGCGACCGCACGTACGCCGTGAGCGACTCCGCGCCGCCCACCGCGCGGCCGTCGATGCCGACGACCACGTCGTCGGGCTGCAGCCCCGCCTCCGCGGCGGGCGAGCCCTCGCTGACCTGCTTGACCACCGCGCCGGCGCGCGTGACGCCGTCCACGGTCGCCGTGCCGTCGTCGAGACCCACGCCGAGGAACGCGTGCTTGGCGGTGCCGGTCTCGATGAGCTGCTCCGCGATGTTCTTCACCAGGTTCACCGGGATCGCGAAGCCCAGGCCGATCGAGCCGGACTGCTGCGACGTGGTCGCGATCGACGAGTTGATGCCGATGACCCGGCCCTGCGCGTCGAACAGCGGACCACCGGAGTTGCCGGGGTTCACCGACGCGTCGACCTGGATCGCGTTCGTGACCGTGGCCTCCGACGCGTTCTCGTTCTGCGTGGAGACGGGCCGGTCGACGGCCGAGACGATGCCCGTGGTCACGGTGCTCTGCAGGCCCAGCGGGTTGCCGACCGCCATGACCGGCTCGCCCACGCGCACCTGCGACGAGTCGCCGAGCGCGGCGGGCTCGAGGTCCGACGGCGGGTCGACGAGCTCGACCACGGCGAGGTCCGTGGTCGGGTCGAGGCCGACCACCTTGCCCGTGAGGATGCGGCCGTCCGTCAGGGTCACGACGACCTCGTCGTCGCGGGCCCCGGCGACCACGTGGTTGTTGGTGACGACGTGCCCCTCGTCGTCGACGACGACCCCCGACCCGAGCGACCCGCCGCCCTGCGTCATCGTCTCGATCGCGACGACCGAGCCCTGCACGGCGGCGACCACGGACGTCCAGTCCGGGTCGTCGGACGACGAGCCCGCGACGGGCACCGCGTCGGTGGAGGCCTGCCCGAGCTTCGAGAACGAGCTCGAGCCGTCCGCGGACTGCGTCGTGGGCTCGCGGTCGTCGAGGCCCTGCGTGATCCCGACCGTCGCGACGGCGGCGACGAGCGCGGCGGCGGCCGCGGCGGAGGTCACGGGGATCCAGAGGCGGCGACGCCGCTCGGCGCGCTCGTGCGCGGCGTGCGGGTCGGTCGGCTCGGGCGCGGCCTGCTGCCACTGCCCCGTCGGCGGGGCGGTCGGCGGGGCAGTCGGCGGGACCGCCGGCGGGGCCGCGGCGTAGGCCGGCTGGGGCGCGGCGGGCTGGGGCGTCGCCGGCTGCGGGGCCTGCGCGGCGTGCCCGGGCGCGGGCTGGGCGGCCGCCGGGGTGGCCGGCGGGGCGGGGACCGGCGGCAGCGGCAGGGTCGGCTGCGCCTGCGGGTGGTTCTCGGGCGTGGGGGTGGTCATGATCGCGAGCTCCTCCTCGGGTCGGTCTCCATGACACGACGCGGGTCTGGGCGCAGGCTTCGGCGCACCTGTGAGTTCCCTGAAAGTCCGGCTCAGCGCGCACCCAGCGTGCGGGACGCCGCCGCCGCGACCTCCTGCGCGAGCAGCGCGCCCTGCGTGCGGCGGCCGCTGCGGTCGACCCGCACCTCGACGACGCCGACGCCCCGGCCGGGCGCGGCGAGCGCGGGCAGCAGCCCGTCGACCTCGACGACGCGCGTGTGCCGCACCCCGTACCCGGCGCACAGCGCCGCGAGGTCCGCGCCGTGCGGCGTGCCGAACACCCGCTCGAACACCGCGGCGCGGCTCGGGTCGCCGTGCTCCAGCGTCGAGAAGATCGACCCGCCGTCGTCGTTGGCGACGACCACCTGCAGGTCGACGGGCGGCTCGGCGGGACCGCGCAGCAGTCCGCCGACGTCGTGCAGGAACGTCAGGTCGCCGACGAGCGCGCGCACGCGCCGCTGCGGGAGCGCGAGGGCCACGCCGGTCGCGGTGGACAGCGTGCCGTCGATGCCGGCGAGGCCGCGGTTGGCGAGCACGAGCGGCGGGTCGTCCCAGCGGGCGACCAGGTCGAGGTCCCGCACGGGGTTCGACGAGCCGACGACGACCGCGTCCTGCGGCGTGCTGGCGGCCGCGAGCGCGCGTGCGAGCACGGGCCCGGTGATGCGCGCACCGGTGCGCGAGCGCCGGCCGCGGACCGCCTCGGGCCCGTCGTCGAGCACCGCGTCGACCGCGGCGCGCGCGGCGGTGTCCGCGGCGAGCCACGTCTCCAGCCAGCCCGCGGGGCCGGGCATGCGGCCCTGGCGCATCCGGGCGGGCGTCTCGAGCAGCACCTGGTCGGCGGAGCGTGCGGCGTCGTACCAGTCGGCGCGCCGCGGCGCGAGCACGACGACCTCGACGTCGTCGCGGGACAGCAGCTGCAGCACGGGCCGGGACAGCGTGGGTCGGCCCAGCACGACGACGCGGCGCACGCGCCCGCCGAGCTCGGGGTGCGCCAGCAGCAGCCGGTACGCGCTCACCGCGCACGGTCCCCCGCGCGCCCCCGACGACGGCTCCGCGAGCAGCGGCCAGGCGTTCGCCTCGGCGACGCGGCGCGCGGCGGGCCCGGCACCGTCGCCCGCGACCACGACGGTCGGGATGCCGCTGAGCCGCCCCGGCACGCGGCCGGGGCGCACGTCGGCGGCCCGCTGCGCCGCGGCGACGACCGCGGGGATCGCCCCGGTCGCGGTCGGCACCGACGGCCCGGGGCGCGACTGCACGTGCGTGAGCCCGGCGGTCGCGGGCGCCGGCCACGGCTCGTCCCCGGGGCCCAGCGGGTCGCGGTAGGCGAGGTTGAGCTGCACCGGACCGGGGTCGCCCGTGCGCGCGCCGGTCGCGGCGGCCACGGCGCGCGCGGCGGTCGCGCGCACGTCGCGCGCCTCGTGCGGCAGGCCCACGGGCGCGGGCACGTCCACCGCGAGCCGCAGCGCCGAGCCGAAGATCCCCACCTGGTCGGTGGTCTGGTTCGCGCCCGTGCCGCGCAGCTCGTGCGGCCGGTCCGCGGTGAGCACGACGAGCGGCACGCCGCTGTGGTGCGCCTCGAGCACCGCGGGGTGCAGGTTCGCCACGGCCGTGCCGGAGGTCGTCACGACCGCGACGGGCCGCGCCGTGCCCGGGCCGTCGTCGGTGTGCGCGGACGCCTTCGCGAGGCCGAGCGCCAGGAACCCGGCGGCGCGCTCGTCGATCCGCACGTGCAGGCGCAGCGCGGGCGCGTGCTCGGGGCGCTCGTCGTCGGGCATCGCGGCGTCCGCGAGCGCGTACGCGAGCGGCGCGCTGCGCGAGCCGGGTGCCAGGACGACGTCCTCGACGCCGAGCGCGGCCAGGGCCTGCACCAGGACCCGGGCGCTCGCCACCGCGGGACTCGCCTCGCGGGGGGCTGCGGGGTCGGGGACGGCCGTCGTCACGCCGGACATCATGCCCGGTCCGTGCGGGTGACGACGTCGCGTACCGCGGCGGTGCGTGCCCGCCACCGCCGCGTGAGGTCGTCGTCGGCGGCCGCGGCGGCCACCAGCGCGGGGTCCGGGACCGTGCGCCGCACGGGCAGCGCGCCGTCGACGGGCAGCAGCGGGTCGGTCACCAGGTCGGCGGTGAGGAGCTGCGCGGTGGCCAGCCCGCACGCGTACGGCAGGTCGGGCAGCGCGGCCGCGAGCGCGACGCCCGCGGCCAGCCCGACGGACGACTCGAGCGCGGACGACACCACGACGGGCAGCCCGATCCGCTCCGCGAGCTCCAGGCACGCCCGCACCCCGCCGAGCGGCTGCACCTTGAGCACCACGACGTCCGCGGCGTGCGCGCGCGCCACCGCGTACGGGTCCTCGGCGCGGCGGATCGACTCGTCGGCCGCGATCGGCACGTGCGTGCGGCGGCGCACCGCCGCGAGGTCCTCGACGGTCGGCACGGGCTGCTCGGCGTACTCGAGCCCGCCCGCCGCGCGGTCGAGCAGGGCCAGGCGGCGCACGGCCTCGTCGACGTCCCAGCCCGCGTTCGCGTCGACCCGGATCGCCCCGTGGGGGCCGATCGCGTCCCGCACCGCCTCGAGGCGCGCGATCTCGTCGGACACGTCCTGCCCGCGCTCGGCGACCTTGACCTTCGCGGTGCGGCACCCGCCGGAGGCCGTGACGATCCGGTGCGCGGTGCCCGCGTCGACCGCCGGGACCGTGACGTTCACCGGCACGCGGTCGCGCACCGGCTCCGGCCAGCCGAGCTCCGCGGCCTCGTGCGCGGCGCGCCACCAGGCGGCCGACTCGACGTCGTCGTAGTCCCAGAACGGGGAGAACTCCGCCCACCCCGCGTCCCCGCGCACGAGCACCCCGTCGCGGGACGTCAGGCCCCGGAACCGGGTGCGCATCGGCACCGACCACACGACGACGTCCGGGGCGAGCACCGGTCCAGCGTACGTGGGGGGCTCCGAGCCCAGGGTCGGGACTGAACCCACGACCGGCGGATTATGAGTCCGTGGGTCCTAGGGTGAGGTCCGTGACCTCGCACCACCCGCTGCCCGACCGCGTCTCCGACACCTTCGACCCCGCGCGCTGGCGCACCGTCGACGGGTTCGCCGACCTCACCGACATCACGTACCACCGGGGCGTCGATCGCGACGCCGACGGCACGTGGGTGCGGGACCTGCCGGTGGTCCGGGTCGCGTTCGACCGGCCCGAGGTGCGCAACGCGTTCCGCCCGCACACCGTCGACGAGCTGTACCGCGTGCTCGACCACGCCCGCACCTCGTCGGACGTGGGGACGGTCCTGCTCACGGGCAACGGCCCCAGCCCCAAGGACGGTGTGTGGTCGTTCTGCTCGGGCGGCGACCAGCGCATCCGCGCCCGCGACGGCTACCGGTACGCCGAGGGCGAGACCGCCGAGGCGATCGACCCGGCGCGTGCGGGACGGCTGCACGTCCTGGAGGTGCAGCGGCTCATGCGGACCATGCCGAAGGTCGTCGTCGCGCTCGTCAACGGCTGGGCCGCGGGCGGCGGGCACTCGCTGCACGTCGTCGCGGACCTGACCATCGCGTCGCGCGAGCACGCGCGGTTCAAGCAGACCGACGCGAACGTCGGCTCGTTCGACGGCGGGTACGGCTCGGCGCTGCTCGCACGGCAGGTCGGGCAGAAGCGGGCGCGGGAGATCTTCTTCCTCGCGCGGGAGTACTCGGCGCAGGACGCGTACGACTGGGGTGCGGTCAACGACGTGGTTCCGCACGCGCAGATCGAGGAGGCGGGACTGGAGTACGCGCGGACCATCGCGACCAAGTCGCCGCAGGCGATCCGCATGCTGAAGTTCGCGTTCAACCTGGCGGACGACGGGCTCGCGGGCCAGCAGGTGTTCGCGGGCGAGGCGACGCGCCTGGCGTACATGACGGACGAGGCCGTCGAGGGGCGCGACGCGTTCCTGGAGCGCCGCGACCCGGACTGGTCCGGCTTCCCGTACGCCTACTGAGCGCGCCTGCCGAGCGCCACTCCCTGGCCGGGCGACCGACCGGGGAGCGTCACTCGACGGCGAACCAGGACACGAGCTCCACGAGCTGGGCGACGAGGAACGCGGCACCCACGACGAGGGCGACGAGGACGGCACCGGCGGCGACGACCGCGCCGGCGGACCGGACGTCGTGCTCGACCGGGTCGGTGAGGGGTTCAGTGGTCATGCCTCAAGGCTGGCCGCGCACCGCCCTCGGCCGCGTCGGCCGCCGGTCCGGTCCTGCCGACGCCCCCGGCCGCCCGGGGACGGGCCGCCCCACCGGGGACGTCCACCCGCAGGTGGACAACCGGACCGGGGCGTGCCGCCGTGGGGTGGACCGTCAGCTCGTGGAGAGCGAGCCCTTGCCGCGCGGGACCAGCTCGACCCACGTGTTCCCGGGGGCCAGCAGCGCGTCCGAGCCGTCCGGCAGGAACAGCCGCAGCGGCGCGTCCTGCGCCTCCTTCTTCCACGTCACGGCGACGACCTTGCCGCCCGTGGCGATCGTCCCCTCGCCCGAGCCGACGAGGTCGTAGGTCGGCACGCGCGCGCCGCCCTGCGCCGGGAAGCTCGTGTTCGGGTGGTTCGCGACGACGGACACCACGTTCACCGCGGACAGCCGCTTGCCGCTGCGGGCCGTCGCGGGCGACGAGCCCTCGGAGCGCAGCCACGTGCCGGTCGCCTCGTCCCACGTCCACGACGGGTTCGACGCGCTCGACAGCCGGAACGACAGCGTCGTCGCGGGCGAGCCGCCGGCGACGGCCGCGGAGTCCTCGGCCGACGTCGCGAACAGGAACTGCTCCGGCGGGGACGCCGAGTGCGACTCGTTCGCGAGGCCCCACAGGGTCGTCATGTCGCCGTACACGTTGTGCGGCGCGGCGCGGTCCCGCGTGCGGTACATGCCCGCGACGCCCTCGTCGTTCGACAGGACCTGCACGCCGGACTGGCGGGCGAGCGCGACGATGCCGCCCTGGCCGCCGGAGAACGCGAGCAGGCCCTTCGTCGGGGCGACGACCAGCGGGTCCATCGGGCGCACCGAGCGGATCGGGCCCACGGCCTCGGGGACCTGCGAGTGGAACACCGCGATGAACCGCGACACCTGGAACTCGACGATCGTCTCCCACACCACGTCGGCCTGCTCCAGGCCCGACTGCGGGCGTGCGGCGGACGTGTTCTCGACCTTCACCGCGAGCGCCGGGCGCTCGACGAGGTCGTCCGCCTGGACGCCGGTCAGCGGCCACGTCGGGGGCAGCGAGGGCGTCGGGACGGGCTGCTTCGACGGGGTGATCACGGGCGCCTGCGTCACCGGTGCCGGGACCTCCGGGCTGCTCGAGCACGCCGCGGTGAGCGTGAGCGCGAGCGCGCCGAGGAGTCCGAGCGAGCGCAGGCCGTGGGCGCGCGCGCGACGGTGGGACGTGGGCGTCATGTGGTGTCTCCCCTGGGGTCGTCAGCGGGTCCAGGGTGCCACGGACCACGCGCGGGACGTGCATCCGCACGCGCGTGGCGACCTACCCTGGGAGGGTGAACCGGCCGTTGCGTGACGTACCGCCGCGTGCCGACCTCGTCCTCGACGCGCTGGGCCCCGCGCTGGACGGCTCGGGCCCCGCCGTCCGGGTGACGGCCTCCCTCGAGGACGCCTCCGGCTCGCCTTCCGGGTCCTCTTGCGTGCCGCCCGTCGAGGTGCCCGACGAGGTCGCGCTCGCCGTCGCCACGTCGGGCTCGACTGGCCAGCCGCGCACCGCGCTGCTGACCACCGACGCGCTCGTCGCGTCCGCGCGCGCCACCGAGGCGCGCCTGTCCGGGCCGGGCCGGTGGCTGCTCGTCCTACCGGTCGAGCACGTCGCGGGGCTGCAGGTGCTGGCGCGCTCGGTGCTCGCCGGGACCCGCCCCGTCGTGGCGCTCGGCTCGCCGTTCACGGCGGCCGGCTTCACCGCGGCGGTCGACCGCCTGCGCTCGTCGGACGACGGGCGCCCCACCTACACGTCCCTGGTGCCGACGCAGCTCGTCCGCGTCCTCGACGACCCCGCCGCGACCGACGCGGCCCGCACGTTCGACGCGGTGCTGCTCGGCGGCGCCGCCACGCCCGCTCCCCTGCTGGCGCGCGCCCGCGCCGCGGGGCTGCGCGTCGTCACCACGTACGGCATGACCGAGACGTGCGGGGGCTGCGTGTACGACGGCGTCCCGCTCGACGGGGTGGACGTGCGCCTCGACGACGACGGGCGTGTGCTGCTCGGCGGCGCCGTGCTGCTCGCCGGCTACCTCGACGCCCCCGACCCGTTCGTCGACGTCGACGGCACCCGGTACCTGCGCACCAACGACCTGGGCCGGATCGACGACGGCGTGCTCACCGTCCTCGGCCGCGCCGACGACGTCGTCGTCACCGGCGGCGTGAACGTCGCCCCCGCGGCCGTCGAGGCCGCGCTCGCGTCCCTGCCCGGGGTCGCGGAGTCGCTCGTCGTCGGGGTGCCCGACGCGACGTGGGGGCACGCGGTCGCCGCGCTCGTCGTCCCCGCCCCCGGCGCGACCGTCACGCTCCCCGACGTGCGCGCGCACGTCGCGCAGACGCTCGGCCCCGCGCACGCGCCGCGCCACCTGCTCGTCGTCGACGCCCTGCCGCTGCGCGGCCCCGGCAAGCCCGACCGCCGCACCGCCCGCGCGCTCGTCGTCGACCACCTCACGCCCGACACCACCCCTGACCCCACGACCAGGAGCCCCGAGTGACCACACCGCAGGAATGGGTCGCCGGTGCGCGCCCCCGCACGCTGCCCGCCGCCGCCGCGCCCGTGCTCGTCGGCACCGGCGCGGCCGCCGAGCTCGGCGACGCCCACGTCGGGCGCGCCCTGCTCGCGCTCGGCGTCGCGCTCGCCCTGCAGGTCGGCGTGAACTACGCCAACGACTACTCCGACGGCGTGCGCGGCACCGACGTCGACCGCGTCGGCCCCATGCGGCTCACCGCGTCCGGCGCCGCGCGGCCGTCCGCGGTGCGCAACGCCGCGTTCGCCGCGTTCGGCGTCGCCGCGGTCCTCGGCCTGGTCCTCGTCGCGCTGTCCGGCACGTGGTGGCTCATCGCCGTCGGCGCGGTGTCGATCCTCGCCGCGTGGGGCTACACCGGCGGCCGCAACCCCTACGGGTACCGCGGGCTCGGCGAGGTCGGGGTGTTCGTGTTCTTCGGCCTCGTCGCCGTGCTCGGCACCACCTACACGCAGGCGCTGCGGATCTCGTGGGTCGCGGTCGTCGGGGCCGTCGCCGTCGGGCTGCTCGCCTGCGCGCTGCTCATGGTCAACAACATCCGCGACATCCCGACCGACGTGGTCTCCGGCAAGCGGACCCTGGCCGTGCGGCTCGGGGACCACCGCGCGCGCCGGGTGTTCGCCGCGCTCGTCGTCGTGCCCGTGCTGCTCGGCATCGTCTGCGCGTTCGCGAACCCGTGGGCGCTCATCGTGGCCGTGCTGCTGCTGCCCGCGGTGCTGCTGTCCGTGCCGGTGGTCGTCGGCGCGCACGGGCGCGCGCTCGTGCCCGTCCTGGCGGGGACGGGGATGCTCGAGCTCGCCTTCGGGCTGCTGCTCGGCGTGGGCCTGGCGGTCTGAGGCTCAGGCCTCGTCCGGCCGGGCGTCGTCGGTCCGACGAGCGCGCGCGGCCTCGTCGGCGGCGTCCTCCAGCGCGGCGTCCTCGTCCGCCGGGGTCCGCCGGCGCGTCCCCCGCTGCTCCGCCCGCTGCTCCACCCACGCGGCGGCCGCCGCACGCTGCTTCCCGAACAGCACGTACGACAGCGCCCACGCGACGAACAGGCCCGCGAGCGGCGCGAGCCAGGACCGCGCCCCGGCGGCCCACAGGACCGCGGTGACGATCGCGAACAGGGCCAGACGCAGCAGGGTGTAGCGGAGCACGGGCACGGGCCCAGCCTAGGCGTCGGGAGGGCAGGCCCGGTCGCTCGACCCAGCCGTTAGCCTGGGGGCGTGCGCCACATCGGGACGTTGCTGCTGATCGGGTTCATCGTCTACTGCGTGATCGACATCGTGCGGAGCGAGGACGACGAGCGCCTCGGCGTGCACCCGGCCCTGTGGGTGCTGCTCGTGGTGCTGTTCCCGATCATCGGCGGCGTCGTCTGGCTCGCGGTCAGCCGCACCAAGCGCGGCCAGCGCACCCCGTACCGCCCGGCCCAGGCGGCTCCCGCGGGCCCGGTCGCCCCGGACGACGACCCGGAGTTCCTGTGGCGGCTGGAGCAGGAGCGCCGCCGCCGCGAGGCCCGCGACACGGACGACGAGCCCCGCGACCAGCCCGGCCCCACCGCCTGACCCGCGGCCGGCCGCCCGCCGTGCCTGCCGGCCGCCCTGCCTGCGTGGGCGCTCGATGAGGGTGCTGGACCACGAGCAGTGGTCGTGGTTCCTCCTGGAGCCGGGCGACGCCCTGCTCCTCGACGTCCACGTCAGCCACGGCCCCGTGAGCGCCTCCCTGCTCCTCGAGCTGGACCCCGACGAGCGCGCCGCCTACGAGCGCGACGGCCGCGAGGCGCTGGTCGCCCTGGGGGCGCGGATCCAGGACTCGGCCCCGCTCGCAGCGACCTCGTCGTCCCCCTACCGCCCCCGCGACCTCTCCCGCACCCTGGCCACCGAGGTGACGACGGCAATCCACACCTGGCGCGCCACCCGCCCCTGACCCGGGCGCGGCTGCTCGCGACTCCCTCGTGAAGTCGTGCGTTTCTCGCCAACTCGTGCATTTCTCTGCACGACTCCACGAGAAACGCACGACTTCACGAGTTTCAGGCGCCCTCTCACCTGTTCACGTCGACTACCAGCCGATGGGCAGGAGTGAGCACGCATCCCGGGGCCCTCAAGCCCGGCTCGGAAGACGACGATGCCAAGGCGTAACCGTCGTGAGAGCACACGGCCCGCCACGGAGCAGCCGCCGTTGCCTCGTCGCGTCAGCCGTGTACTCGCGAGCCGAACTCCTTCGGCTGCGCCGACCTCTGAGGAGCAAGAAATGTCGTCCCGCCGCCCAGTCACCGCGCTGGTGAGCGCCACAGCCGTCGTGCTCGCTCTCGTCGGATGCTCCAGCGACGAGCAGAGCGCCGAGTCGGCCAGCGCGCCGATCAACGCTTCGACGACTGTCGCCGCCACAGCTGCCCCGGAGGCCACTGCGGAGGTGACTCCCGAGCCGACACCGACTGCCATGAGCATTGAGGAGGCCGGTGACTACTACCTCGAGCACGTTGCGGTCGCGAACGCCGCCATCTCGGCCATCAACGACGCGTACATGAGCGGCGCCCCGGATGCCGAGGTCCGCGCCCTGGCGGCGGAGTGCGTCGAGGCGGACCGCGCGTTCGCCGACGCACTGGTCGCGGCGGACTGGCCCGAGACGGTGCAGTCCACTGTGGATGCCCTCATCGGTGAGCTCGCCGACGGCATCCAGGCGTTCCAGAACATCTCCGAGTCGACGACGCACGAGGGACTGGTCGCGGCGTGGAACTCGTTCCCAGAAAGCCCTGGCAACGGCCAGAAGATCCGGATCCTCCTCGGCATCCCGAACGCGAGCTGAGCCACTGGCGGGCAACAACCGCGCTCTGAGAACACGGTCCGCTCGCCCCTCCGCTCGCATTCGCCAGGTCTCACCCGCTCCTCGCCCCTGGAGGCACACCATGGGTCTGCTCACTCGCTTGTTCGGATCGAGCCGGGCACAGGCACAGCCCACGCCGGCCGCTGCACTCCCGCGGACCGCGGCCAATCGGGCTCCGGTCTTCTCCGTCCTCGACGTCGAGACCACCGGGCTCTCGCCGCGGGCTCACCGGGTCATCGAGCTCGCGATCGTCCGGCTCGACGCGGCCGGCCGCGTCATCGACGAGTGGATGACGCGTTTCAACCCGGAGGGACCGGTCGGGGCCACCCACATCCACGGCATCACCGATGCCGACGTCACCGACGCCCCGCGCTTCGCCGATCTGGTGCCCACGATCACCAACGGGCTCGCGGGCACGGTCCTCGTCGCCCACAACGCGCGGTTCGACATCGGCTTCCTCGCCGCCGAGTACGCCCGGGCGGGGTGGGCGCTGCCGGACGCACCGACGCTCTGCACGATGCAGGCCAGTCACCACTACCTGCCGGGGATCGAACGCCGACGCCTCACCGACTGCTGCGAGGCCGTGGGAATCGCGCTGGGCCACGCGCACTCCGCGCTCGCCGACGCGCGCGCGACGGCCCAGGTGCTCGCCGCGTGGTTGCCCCTCCGACCGGAGCTCGCCGACCTCGCGCTCCAGGTCGAGCGCCGCGCCTCGATCCCCTGGCCCGCCGGCCCCACGCGCGCACCGATGGCCTCACCTCCCGCGCGGCCGGCCGCTCCTCGGCGGACACCTCGACCGACGCCTCCGCCGACCTCGCTCGGCGCCTTGCTCCGAAAGGTACGGTTTGCGACCGACGTCCCCGACGGCACGCCAGGCAAGGTCGAGACGGAGCAGTACGTCGAGAAGCTGCTCGAGGTCATGGCCGATGGCGTGCTCGAGCCGGACGAGCTCGCCGCACTCTCCGACCTCGCGGAGCTGTACGACCTGGACCCCGAGACGGTCGCCAGCGCGCACCGGACCATGGTCGAGGCCCTTGTCCTGCTCGCCCTGCTCGACGGCAAGGTGAGCCGCGCCGAGCGCGCCGAGGTCGCACACCTGTCGTCGCAGCTGGGCATCAGCGAGGCGGACCTCAAGAGGATCTACGAGCAGCAGCGCGAGCGACGGCTGGCCGCGATCGAGGCCGGGCTGAGCCCGCTCCCGGCCGGGTGGTCGGGCGGTGACCCTCTCCGGGTCGGGGACAAGGTCGTCTTCACGGGTGGCGGCCCGGTCATGCGTGCCGAACTCGAGGAGGCGGCGACGCAGAAGGGCCTCGAGGTCACGTCGAGCGTGTCGCGGTTCACCGCGCTGCTCGTCTCCGACGGCATCGAGTCGGGGAAGTCGCGTGAGGCGAGGCAGCGCGGTACCCGCACCGTGACGTACGAGGAGTTCGCCGAGCTGCTCCGCTACACCCAGCCCCGGATCGACAGCGACCGAGCCGCAGCCGTGCATCGCTCGTGAGCGCATGCGCCTCTCGTCAGGTCGTGCCGTCGAAAGCGCGACCTGACGAGGGACCCGCGACCTCAGCGATTCGGAGCGGACGGCTGCGCGGACGCCGGCGGGTGGGTCAGAAGGCGTAGGAGTGGAGGCCGTCGATGGCGAGGTTGACGACCGTGAAGTTGGCCAGGACCACGGCGTAGCCCGCGAAGACGAAGTAGGCGGCCTTGCGCCCGGACCAGCCGCGGGTCGTGCGGGCGTGCAGGTACGCGGCGTACACGACCCACGCGACGAAGGTGCCGACCTCCTTGGGGTCCCAGTTCCAGTACCGGCCCCAGGCGTCCTCGGCCCAGATGGCCCCGCCGATGAGCGTGAGGGTCCACAGGACGAACGCGATGGCGTTGAGTCGGAAGGACAGCGCCTCGAGGCGACGCGAGTCGGGGACCTGCTCGAGCCACTGGAAGCGCGGGCCGGTGACGGCCAGGCCGGCGGTCGCCGGGCGCGCGGCGAGGCGGCTGCGGCCGGTCTCGCGGGAGTGGCGCATGACCTGCAGGACGGCGGCGGCGAACGCGACGGTGAAGATGCCGGTGGCGATGATCGCGACGCCGACGTGCAGGACCAGCCAGTAGTTCTGCAGCGCGGGGCGCACGGCGTCGGCGCGCACGAAGAACGACTCGATGGCGACGACGAGCGCGGTGACCGCGATGCCCATGACGACGACGCCGAGGAACGCGATGACCCGGCGGCGCTGCACGACGGCGAGCACGGTGGTGGCGACGAACACGCCGACGAGCGTGAACTCGTACATGTTGGCCGTGGGCCAGCGGCCCGCGGCGACGCCGCGCAGCACGATCGCGGTGAACAGCAGCGCGATGCCCAGGTAGCTCGTGGAGCGCGCGATGCCCTCGGCGCGCGGCGAGCGACCGGGGGCCTTCTCGTCCTCGGTGCCGGCGATCGCGGAGTCCACGGCGCGGCGCGGGGCGGCGGGCACGCTCGGCGCGCCGGCGCCCACGGCGGCCGGGACGCGCTCCTCGGCCCTGACCTGGCGCTGCGCGTTGTCCGCGAGGCGCGCGAGGTCGATGGTGTAGGCGACCAGCGCGACCAGGAACGCGGTCGCAGAGGCCCAGACCAGCAGCGTGCTCAGGTCACCGACCGGCATCGTCACTCCCGTTCGTGGACGCGTCCGGGCCGTCCGGCCGCGTCTGGTGCGCCGAGGTCGTCGGCGTCGAGGTACCGCCCGTGGGGGCGAGGTGCAGGGCGTCGTCGAGCACCCGGTCGAGCTCGGGCTGCAGGCCGACGTCGTCCCCGCGGGCGAGGCCCGCGGCGCTCACCACTGTAGTTCGCCCGTGCGGGCCGGGCACCGCGCGCACCCAGAGGCGGCGTCGCGGGGCGAACAGCGAGGCGGCGAGCCCGGCGAACGCGAGCAGCGAGAACACCAGCACCCACGTGAGCGCGGGGTCGTGGCGCAGGTCGAGCGCGACGTACCGGCTCACGGACTCGAACGTCACGGAGCCGAGGCCGTCGGGCAGCTCGACCGTCTCGCCGGGGCGCAGGTACAGGGTGACGGGACGCTCGTCCTCGTCGAGCGCCTGCTCCATGCGCGACTCGTCGAGCTGGTACACGTTCTGCGGAACGCCCGTGTCGAGGCCGAGGTTCCCGGACCAGACGGACAGCACGAGCAGCGGGTCCTGCGGCTGCGGGTGCACCGACTGGTACAGGCCGTCGGTGATCTCCCGGGCGGTGGGCAGCAGGTAGCCGACGAGCCCGACCTGCGGCTGGTCGCCGGACACGTCGGGGACCTTGACCACGCCGCGCGAGGTGTAGACCTCGTCCTGCGGCAGGAACGGCACGGGGCCGGCGAACGCGACCTCACCGGCCGCGTCGTGCACGGTGAGCTGCGGCGCGTAGCCGTTGCCCTGCAGGTAGATCTTCGCGCCGTCGCGCTCGAGCGGGTGGTTGACCTTGATGGTCTCGGCGGACGCGGCGCCGTCGGGCTCGGTCACGGTGACGTGCGCGGCGAAGTCGCGCGGCTCGAGGGTCTCGGGGTCGAACGCGGCGTCGAAGTCGTCGAGCCGCAGCGTGAACGGCTCGAGGCTGTCCTCGCGGAACGCGGTGCCCTTCTCGAACGTGTCGTACTCCTTGACGGAGTTCGCCATGCCGCGGCCCTGCACGACGATCGCCTGGCCGCGGTAGTGCAGCATCTGGCCGGCCGCGACGGACACGAGCAGCCCGACGAGGGCGAGGTGGAACACGAGGTTGCCGGTCTCGCGCAGGTAGCCGCGCTCGCCGGCGGCGGACCAGGTGCCGCCGCCCTCGTCGTGCACGTCCACGCGGTAGGTGTGCGCGAACGGCGCCCACCACGGCCCGCGGCGCATGGCGTCGGCGGCGCGGCGCGCGACCTCCTCGGGGGTCGCGTCGACCTCGGCGGACCCCTGTGCGGGGAAGCGGGTGAGGCGGCGCGGGGTGCGCGGCGGGCGGCCGCGCAGCGCGCCGAGGTGCGCGCGGGTGCGCGGCAGGATGCACCCGACGAGCGAGATGAACAGCATGAGGTAGATCGCGGAGAACCAGACCGACGAGTACACGTCGAAGAACCCGAGGCGGTCGAGCCACGGCCCGGTGGTCGGGTGGTCCGCGACGTACTGCGCGACCTCGGTGACGTCCTGCGCGCGCTGCGGGAAGATCGTGCCCGGCATCGCGGCGACCGCCAGCAGCATGAGCAGCAGCAGCGCGACGGGCATGCTGGTGAGCTGGCGCCACGCCCAGCGCAGCCAGCCGACGGGCCCGAGCCGCGGCAGCTGCGGCGGCGCGGCGGGTGCCGCGGTGGCCTCCTCCGCGGGGGCGGCGGTGGCGTCGAAGGTGTCCTCGAGGCCGTCGGGTCGGTACGTCGCCATCGCTCACACCACCGGCACGAAGTCGTCGGTGAACACACCCTGCAGCCACTGCGCCCAGGAGTCCCACACGCCCGTGACGAGCGCCAGGCCGAGGACGACGAGCAGCCCGCCACCGACCCGCATGATCGCGAGCCGGTGCCGGCGCAGGAAGGACAGGGCCCGCGCGGAGCGCTCCACACCGAGCGCGACGAGCAGGAAAGGCAGCCCGAGCCCGACGCAGAACGCCACCGCGAGCAGGGCACCGCGCCCGGCGGACGCCTGGTCGAGCGAGAGCGTGTAGATCGCGGCGAGCGTGGGGCCGATGCACGGCGTCCAGCCGAGCCCGAACGTCACACCGAGCAGCGGCGCGCCCCACAGCCCGGCGCGCGGCGCGAGGTGCAGCCGCTTCTCGTACTGCAGGAACGGCACGAGCCCGAGGAACGCCAGGCCCATGAGGACCACGACGACGCCGAGCACGCGGGACAGCACGTCGGACCACTGCACGAGCGCGGCGCCGAGCGTCCCGGCGAGCACGCCGAAGACGACGAACACCAGGGAGAACCCGACGACGAAGAGCCCGACGCCGGCGAGCACGCGGGTCCGCGCGGGGTCGCGGCGCGGGGCCTCGTCGGCGCCGACGACCGGCTGCCCGGGCGCGACGCCGCGCACCACTCCCCCGGCGACGGCGGGCGCACCGACGCGCGTGCTCGTCGCGCCGGTCATCCCGCCCAGGTACGCGAGGTAGCCGGGGACGAGCGGCAGCACGCACGGCGAGGCGAACGCGACGACGCCCGCGAGCACCGCGACGGGCACGGCGAGCAGCAGCGACCCGCTCGTGGCGGCCTCGCCGAACGACGAGCCCGCGGCGAGCACCACGCTCACGACGCCACCGGCTCGGCGAGCAGGTCGTCGACGACGGTGCGCAGCGTGGAGGCGTCGACGAGCCCGACGATGCGCGCGGCGACCTTCCCGGCGCGGTCGAGGACGACGGTCGTGGGCACGGCGTTGAGCGGGACGACGCCCTGCAGCGCGAGCCCGGCGCGGCCGTCGGTGTCGTCGATGCTGGGGTACGGCACGGAGAACGTGCGCTGGAACGCCTGCGCGGCGCCGGCGTCGTCGCGCGAGTTCAGGCCGAGGACGCGCACGCCGTCGTCGGCGTAGTCCTCGGCGAGCGCGACGAGGTCGGGCGCCTCGGCGCGGCACGGCGGGCACGCGGCGTACCAGGTGTTGAGCACGACGACGTCGCCGCGCCAGTCCGCGACGTCCTGGTCCTGGCCCTCGTAGTCGGTGCCGGACAGCTCGACGGGGCCCTTGCGGTCACCGACCGCCCACGTCTTGGTGGACCCGTCGCCGGAGACGTAGCCGGCGTCGACGTCCGTGCCGGGCTGCTCCTGCTGCGCGGGGCCGCACGCGGCGACGGCGCCGACGAGCAGCGCGACCAGGGCCCCCGCGGCGGCGCGGCGCCACGCGGTCACGTCAGGCACCCGCCACGGTCGCGGCGCCGGGCAGCAGCGCAGCCGCGGGCTCGGTGTAGGTGATCGACACGAGCGCGTCGTCCTCGTAGCGCAGGCTCGTGAGGGACGCGAGCGAGCAATGCCGGCGGCGCGGGTCGTGCCACAGGCGGCGGTTCTCGAGCGCGAGGCGCGTGACCCACACGGGGAGCTGGTGGGAGACGAGCACGACCTCGTGCCCGCGGGCGGCCTCGCGCGCGTCGGCGACCGCGGCGAGCATCCGCTCGACCTGGACGCGGTACGGCTCACCCCACGAGGGCCGGAACGGGTTGCGCAGGTGCGGCCAGTGCTGCGGGTGGCGCAGCGAGCCGTCGCCGACGCCGAACGTCATGCCCTGGAAGTGGTTCTCGGCCTCGATGAGACGCGGGTCGGTGCCGACCTCGAGGCCGAACGCGGCGGCGATGGGCGCGGCCGTCTCCTGCGCGCGCTCGAGCGGCGAGGCGATGACGGCGACGACGTCGCGGCGCGGGCCGATCACGGGCGACGCCCCGGCGGCCTGCGGGGCGGCCGCGACGACCGCGTCGGCGGCGGCGTCGTCGTGCCCCAGCTCGCTGAGCCAGGCGCCCTCGTACTGCCGCCCGGACAGGTGCGCGGCGACCATGCGGGCCATCGCGCGGCCGCGCTCGGACAGCCGGTAGCCGGGCAGGCGGCCGTAGAGCACGCCCTCGGGGTTGTGCACCTCGCCGTGACGCATCAGGTGGACGGTGGTCGCGACCATGGGAGCCAGTCTCCCTCACGCAGGTGTGTGGTTCGGGCGGTCGGCGTCGTCAGGCGGGGTGAGACGCACCACCGCAGAGGCGCTCGCCGACGACGCCCATGGCCTCGCCGACCGCGCGGAACTGCTCGGGGGTGAGGACGTCGACGAGGTGCCGGCGCACGGAGCGCACGTGGCTGGGTGCGGCCGCGACGAGCGTCTGCCACCCGTGCTCGGTCATGGTGCAGTTGACGCCGCGGGCGTCCTCGGCGCAGGGGCGGCGCTCGACGAGGCCCTGCTGCTCCATGCGGCGGATGGTGTGGGTGAGGCGGCTGCGGGAGTGGGCGATCTCGTCGGCGATCTCGGACATGCGCAGCGTGCGGGCGGGCGCCTCGGACAGGCGCACGAGCACCTCGTACTCGTGCACGGACAGGCCGGTCTCCGCCTCGAGCTCGTGGGCGAGCGCGTCGAACAGGAGCGTCACGCCGTTGCGGTAGGCGCGCCAGCTCACCTGCTCCTCGGCGGTCAGCCAGCGCACGTCGTCGTCGGGGGTGCTCGTCACGGTCCTCACCTTCCGGGTCTTGCGCTCCGGCCACCACTGTAGTACAACTTTGAACTAGCAAGTTGAGAGTTCAACAAACTCTCCACCCGGTGCGGCCGGCCCGTCGGACCACACCCTCCCGTACGTCTCGACACCAGGAGTACCCGCCATGAGCACCACGACCACCACCCTCCCCGCCGGCCTCACCACGGGCACCTGGACCATCGACCCGTCGCACACCGAGGCCTCGTTCACCGTCCGCCACGCCGGCATCTCCAAGGTGCGCGGCACCATCGGCGTGACCGGCGGCGCCATCACCGTCGGCGACGACCTCGCGTCGACCTCCGTGACCGCGACGCTCGACCCGGCCACCGTCAGCACCGGCGACGCCAACCGCGACGGCCACCTCAAGAGCGCCGACTTCTTCGACGTCGAGAACTTCGGCGAGTGGACCTTCACCTCCACCGCCGTGCGCCCCGAGGGCGACGCGTTCGTCATCGCCGGCGACCTCACCATCCACGGCGTGACCCAGCCCGTCGAGCTCGCCACCGAGTTCAACGGCGTGGCCGTCGACCCGTTCGGCAACACCCGCGCCGGGTTCGAGGCGTCCGTGACGATCTCCCGCAAGGACTTCGGCCTGACCTGGAACGCCGCGCTCGAGGCCGGCGGCGTCCTCGTCTCCGACAAGGTCGTCATCACGCTCGACGTCTCGGCCATCAAGCAGGCCTGAGCCCGGGCGCCGCTGGCGCCCACCACCGCGGTGCGGGTACTCCCCCTGCGCGCACCGCGGGACCCGCGGGCGGGTCCGGCAGCACGCCGGCCCCGCCCGCGGCGCGTCTCCCGCCGACCCCCGGCACCCCCGAGCGGCGCCGGACGTCTCCTCAGCGCGCGCGCCGACGCGCGTCGTGGAACGCGAGGATCTGCAGCTCGCTCGCGACGTCCACCTGCCGCACCGTCACGTGCTCCGGCACGCGCAGCACGCGCGGCGCGAACGTCAGCAGCGCCGTCACGCCCGCGCCGACGAGCGCGTCCGCCACACCCTGCGCGCGCTCCCCCGGCACCGCGACCACGCCCACCGACGCCCGCGTGCGCGCCACCACCTCGCCGATGCGCTCCGCCGGCTCGACGACGAGCCCCGCGACGGTCGTGCCGACCACGCCCGGGTCCGCGTCCACCAGCGCCGCGACCTCGAAGCCGCGCTCGGCGAACCCGCCGTACGACGCGAGCGCGTGCCCCAGGTACCCGATCCCGACGATCACGACCGTCCGCCGCGTGCCCACGCCCAGCACCTCGCCGAGCTGCCGCTCCAGGTGCGCCACGTCGTAGCCCACGCCCCGGCGCCCGTACGATCCGAGGAACGACAGGTCCTTGCGCAGCTGCGCGGGCGACACCCCCGCCGCGGACGCCAGCTCCTCGGACGTCACCACGCGCGACGCCCGCACCGCCTGCAGCGCGTGCAGGTACCCCGGCAGGCGCGCCACCGTCGCGTCCGGCAGCTCCGCGCGGTCCTCCGTCGTGCTCATGCGCCCCCCTGCGCGTCTCAGCGGGCGGCGAGGGCGCGCCGCAGGCGCGCCGCCTCGATCCGCCAGTACCCCTGCCGCACCCCGTCGACCTCGACCACGGGCACCAGGTCCCCGTACTGCGACAGGTCGCGCCCCGGCTCGACGTCCCGGTCGACGTCGACCTCGCGCCACGTGGTGCCCGCGCGCTCCGCCTCCGCGGCGACCACCGCCCGCGCGTCCTCGCACAGGTGGCACCCCGCCCGGGAGTACAGGACCACCCGCGCGGTGGTCGACGGCTCGTCGTCGTGCACGGAAGCGACCCTAGTGCGCCCCGGCGCGCGCACGGTGCACCCGCGGTGGTGTCCCCGACGAGTGTCCTCGTCGGGCGACCCGGGCGCGGCGGGTCGCAGGAGCGCTGACTAGAGTGACCGGGTGCCGGAGCCCACCGACCCCCGCGTGGACGCGCCCGCAGGACGCACCGCCGCGTTCTTCGACGTGGACAACACGGTCGTGCGGGGGGCGAGCGCGTTCCACCTCGCCGTGGGCCTCTACCGGCGCGGGTTCTTCCGCCCGTGGGACCTCGTGCGGTTCGCCGGGCACCAGCTGCGGTACCGGGTGCTCGGCGAGAACCGCCGGCAGATCGACAAGCTGCGCGGCGAGGCGCTCGCGATCATACGCGGGCACTCCGTCGCCGAGGTCACCGCGATCGCGGAGGACGTGTACGACGAGGTGCTCCACCTGCGCCTGTACCCCGGCACGCGGGCCCTCATCGACGCGCACGTCGCCGCGGGCGACGAGGTCTGGTTCGTGACCGCCTCGCCCATGGAGATCGCGGGCCTGCTGGCGCGGCGGCTCGGCACGACGGGCGCCCTGGGCACGGTCGCCGAGCAGGTCGACGGCTACTACACCGGCCGGCTGGTCGGCGACATGCTGCACGGCGAGGCCAAGGCGCGCGCGGTGCGCGAGCTCGCGGCGCGCACCGGCCTGGACCTGGCGCGCTGCTCGGCGTACGGGGACTCGACGAACGACCTGCCGCTGCTGTCCGCGGTCGGGAACCCGTGCGCGATCAACCCGGACCGCCGTCTGCGCCGGCAGGCGCGGCGCCTCGGCTGGCCCGTGCGGGACTTCCGTGCGCGCACGACGGGCCGCGGTGCGCGGGCCGCGACGACCGCGGGCGCGGTGTGGGCCGCCGCCGTCACCGCGCGCGCCGCCCGGCGCAGCCTCACGCGACACGCCCGGGGCTGAGCGCGGGCGCGACGGGCGCCGCGCCCACCCCGACGTCACGGACATCTGATGATCGCGCGGAATCACCCGCTCGCCGACCCTCGGCCTGGGTGCCACCCCCTGCGGAGCCGTCCGCGGACCGGTCCCGCCGTCCTAGGGTTGACCCCCGTGACCACCGTTCGACGCGCTCGCCAGGACGACGTGGCGGCCCTCGCCGAGCTGGCCGCCCTGACCTTCCCCCTGGCCTGCCCGCCCGGGTCGACGCCCGAGGACCAGCGCGCGTTCTGCGAGAGCGTGCTGTCCGCCACCGCGTTCACCGGCTACCTCGCCGACGGCACGCGCACCGTGCTCGTCGCGCAGGACGACGAGGGCGCGCTCGAGGGCTACACGATGCTCGTCGCCGGCATGCCCGCGGACGCCGACGTGCGGTCGTCGCTGTCGCTGTGGCCCACCGCCGAGCTCTCGAAGTGCTACGTGCACCCCGACCACCACGGCCGCGGCGTGGCCGACGAGCTCATGACGGCGACGCTCGACGTCGCGCGCGAGCGGCACGCCGTCGGCTGCTGGCTGGGCGTCAACCAGCTCAACACCCGCGCGCAGCGGTTCTATCAGCGCCACGGGTTCGAGCGCGTGGGCACCAAGCACTTCCGCGTGGGCTCCCGCATCGAGGACGACTTCGTCCTCGAGCGCGTGCTCTGACACCCACCCCGGACACGACGAGAGGGCCCGGCCGCACGGCCGAGCCCTCTCGTCTCACACGCTGCTGACGCAGCGCGTGGTCACTTCTTGTTGCGACGCTGGTGACGCGTCTTGCGCAGCAGCTTGCGGTGCTTCTTCTTGGCCATCCGCTTGCGGCGCTTCTTGATGACGGAGCCCATGGGTCCACTCTCGCTTCCGGTGGGGCCCGCGGCAGCGGACCTGTGCTGGTCGTTCGACGCGCGGTCGCCCGAAGGGCTCACGGCCCGGCGATCACGCCGCCCGCCCGCGCAAGGAAAGTCCGAGGGCCTACCTTACGCGATCGGGACGCGTGCCCGCGACGTGGGCTCCGCTCAGGACGAGCGGCGCTCGGTGTCCTGGTCGGAGGTGATCGTCGACATCGAGGAGCGCAGGTACGCGTCGAGCGCGTCCTGCGGGACGCGGAACGACCGACCGACGCGCACGCCGGGCAGCTCGCCGGAGTGCAGCAGACGGTAGACGGTCATCTTGGAGACGCGCATGACGTCGGCCACCTCCACGACGGTGAGGTAGCGCACGCGGCCCGGCTGGTCGCTCATCGGTGCGGATCGTCCTCCTGGAGCGCCGTGCGGCGCCCGTCCCCGGCCGCTCGCGCGGCCGACCCTGGCCCCCGTCGGCGACGGGGTGCGCCAACACTAGTGGCGCGTGGGACAGGAGTGAAAGGGGAGACTGTGTGACGACCGGTTGCTCCCGCGTTGCGCCCGCCCGACACCGCCCGAATCACCCGGAAGAGGTGTGACCAGCGCGTCGACCGCCGTCCACGGTTGCCCCGCGGCACCACCGGGCGTCCGGCGGACGAGACGGGCGCGCCCGCCGGCTCAGTCGTGGTGGACGTCGAGCCCGAGCAGCGGGAAGGCCTCCGCGCGCGTCGCACGGATCGCCCGGTCGACCTCGTCGGCCGGGTCGTAGCCCGCGTCCCACGGCCGCAGCAGCGGCAGCGGGCCGTCGGACATCCCGACCGGTCCCTCGCGCCCGAGGTCGTGCGCGACGCGCTCGCGCCACGCCTGCGGCACCTCGACGTCCGGCGCGATCTCCACGTGCGCCGCGACCGCCAGCAGGTGCGTCCACGCGCGCGGCACCACGTCGACCACCGCGTACCCGCCGCCACCCAGCGCGAGCCACCGCCCCGCGCACAGCTCGTGCGCCAGGCCGTGCAGCCGCTCCGCGACCGCGCGCTGCGCGTCGACCGTGACCCGCAGGCTGCTCAGCGGGTCCATGCGGTGCGTGTCGCACCCGTGCTGCGTCACGAGCACCTGCGGCCCGAACGCCCGCACCACCGCGGGCACCACCGCGTCGAACGCCCGCAGCCACCCCGCGTCGCCGGTCCGCGACGGCAGCGGCAGGTTCACCGCCGAGCCCTCCGCGCGCGGCCCGCCCGTCTCGTACGCGTACCCCGACCCCGGGAACAGCGCGCGGCCCGTCTCGTGCACCGACACCGTCAGCACGCGCGGCTCGTCCCAGAACACCGTCTGCACCCCGTCGCCGTGGTGCGCGTCCACGTCCACGTACGCCACGCGCTCCGCGCCCGCGTCCAGCAGCGCCGTGATCGCCACGGCCGCGTCGTTGTACACGCAGAACCCCGATGCCGCCCCCGGCCGCGCGTGGTGCAGACCGCCCGCGATGTTCACCGCGTGGTCGGTCTCGCCGCGCCAGACCGCGAGCGCCCCGTCGACCGTGCCCTGCACCGCGCGCGCCGACGCCTCGTGCATCCCGGGGAAGATCGGGTCGTCGCGCGTGCCCAGGCCGCGCGCCTCGTCGCGCACGCCCTGCGCCGCTCGCCGCACCGCCGCGACGTACTCCGGCTCGTGCACCGTCTCCAGGAGCGGGTCCGGGGCGACCTGCGCGCCGACGACGTCGACGTGGTCGAGCACGCCCAGCGACTCCGCGAGGTCGATCGTCAGGGCGAGCCGCGCGGGCGACATCGGGTGGCCCGTGCCGAAGTCGTAGCGGAGCATCTCGGGCGCCCACTCCACGCGAGGCCGCGGCGTCATGCCCACACCCAAACACCGAACCGGGCCGGTGTCGAACGCCCGCACCCGCCCGGCCGACCGGCGTGCCGCGGGCGGCGCACGGCCCCGGCCCCCGTGACGTGCCAGAGTGTGCGGAGCAGGCCGGAACGAGGTCAGGGAGGTGGGATGGCGCGCAGCGGCCCCGGTGTCGCGTGGCGCGTGCGCGAGCTCGTCGACCGGTCCGCGCGCCAGTCGCCCGCGCGCCTCGCGCTCGGCGTGTTCGCCGCCGTGATCGCGCTCGTCACGGTGCTGCTGTCCGCGCCGTGGGCGACCGCGAGCGGCCACCGCGCCCCGTTCGTCGACGCGCTGTTCACCGCCGCGTCCGCCAGCACCGTCACCGGGCTCACGGTCGTCCCCACCGGCGAGTACTGGTCGACCTGGGGGCTCGTCGTCATCCTCGTCGCGATCAAGGTCGGCGGCCTGGGCGTCATGACGCTCGCGTCGCTGCTCGGCATGGCCGTCTCCCGGCGCATCGGCCTCACGCAGCGGCTGCTCGTCTCGTCGGAGACGAAGTTCACGCGGCTCGGCGAGGTCGGCTCGCTCGTGCGGACCGTCATCGTCACGTCGACGACCCTCGAGCTCGTGATCGCGCTCGTGCTGCTCCCCCGCTTCCACATGTACGACGAGTCGTGGGGCACCGCGACGTGGCACGCGGTGTTCTACGGCGTCTCGTCGTTCAACAACGCGGGCTTCGTCCCGACACCCGCGGGCCTCGCGCCCTTCGTGTCCGACTGGTGGGTGCTGCTGCCGATCATCGTCGGCGTGTTCATCGGGTCGCTCGGCTTCCCCGTGATCCTCAACGTCGCGCAGCACCTGCGCGAGCCGCGCCGCTGGAGCCTGCACGCCAAGCTGACGATCACGACCAGCCTCGCGCTCGTCGTGATCGGCTCCGTGCTCGTCGCGGCGTTCGAGTGGACCAACCCCGGCACGTTCGCCCCCATCGACCCGTCGGGGACCACGCTCGCCTCGCTGTTCGCCGGTGTCATGCCGCGCTCGGCCGGCTTCTCCACTGTCGACGTCTCCCAGATGCACGAGTCGACCTGGCTGCTCATGGACGCGCTCATGTTCGTCGGCGGCGGGTCCGCGTCCACCGCGGGCGGCATCAAGGTCACGACGCTCGCCGTCATGCTGCTCGCGATCGTCGCCGAGGCGCGCGGCGACCGGGACGTCGAGGCGTTCGGGCGCCGCATCCCCCGCGACGCGCTGCAGGTCGCGATCGCCGTCGCGCTGATCTCCGCGACGTTCGTGCTCATCGCGTCGCTGCTGCTGCTCGCGATGACCGACCTGCGCCTCGACGTCGTGCTGTTCGAGGTCATCTCCGCGTTCGCGACCTGCGGGCTGTCGACCGGCATCACGCCGCACCTGCCCGACGGCGCGAAGTACGTGCTCACCGTCCTGATGTTCATCGGCCGGACCGGCACGATGACGCTTGCGGCCGCGCTCGCGCTGCGCAACCGTCGTCGGGTGATCCGGCTGCCGGAAGAGAGGCCGATCATTGGCTGACACACGCGACGCACGCGCCTCGCAGGGCGCCCCGCGCACCCCCAAGAAGGACTCCGGCGTGCTCGTCATCGGGCTCGGCCGGTTCGGCTCGGCCATCGCCGCGACGCTCGACCGGCTGGGCCAGGACGTGCTGGCCGTCGAGCGCAACCCCGAGCTCGTCGCGCAGTGGGCCGGCCGCATCGCGCTCGTCGAGGCCGACGCGACCAACCCCGAGGCGCTCGAGCAGCTCGGCGCGCGGGACTTCCCCGTCGCGGTCGTCGGCGTCGGGTCCTACCTCGAGGCCTCGGTGCTGATCACCGGCAACCTCGTCGACATCGGCGTCCCGCAGATCTGGTCCAAGGCGATCTCCAACGAGCACGCGCGGATCCTGCAGCGCATCGGCGCGCACCACGTCGTGCTGCCCGAGGCCGACGCCGGCTCGCGCGTCGCGCACCTCGTGTCCGGCAAGCTGCTCGACTACATCGAGGTCGAGGACGGCTTCACCGTGGTGAAGATGCGCCCGCCGAAGGAGACGCAGGGCTTCACGCTCGCGCAGTCCAAGATCCGCGAGCGCTACGGGGTCACCGTCGTCGGCGTGAAGTCGCCCGGCGTCGAGTTCGTCTACGCGACGCCCGAGACGCGGATCTCGCAGAACGACATCATCATCGTCTCCGGCCACGCCGACCTGCTCGAGCGGTTCGCCGCACGCCCCTGACCGGGTGACCGGCGGTCGCCCGGGGGGACCGCCGGGCCGGGCCCGCCGATAGCATCCCGCTGTCCGCGCGGTCGTCCCGCGCCGGCTCGAGGACGAGAGGCGGTGCCCGTGGCCCAGCGGCCGTCCGACGACGAGGTGCGTGAGCGTCTCGACGCCGTCGCCGACGCGCTGCGCGCCGTGCCGGGCCGCTCCGTCACCGCGCTCGACACCCGCGCGACCCCCGGCTTCGACGGCGACAAGGCCGACGGCAAGGCCGCGCTCGCCGCGATCGGCGAGCGGCTCTCGGACGTGCAGGAGCGCCTCTTCGCGGACGGCCGCACGGGCGGCACCCGCTCGGTGCTCGTCGTGCTGCAGGGCCTGGACACCGCGGGCAAGGGCGGCATCGCCCGGCACGTCCTGGGCCTGGTGGACCCGCAGGGTGTGTCGCTGACCGGTTTCGGCCGCCCCACGCCCGAGGAGCTCGAGCACGACTTCCTGTGGCGCGTGCGGCGCGCGCTGCCGCGCCCGGGCCGCATCGGGCTGTTCGACCGGTCGCACTACGAGGACGTGCTGGTCCCCCGCGCGCAGGGCACCGTCCTCGGCGCGGCGGACGGCACCGACGTGGACGCCACCGTCGACGCGCGGTACGCCGCGATCGAGGAGTTCGAGCGCGAGCTCGTCGCCGCCGGCACGACGGTCGTCAAGGCCGTCCTGTGGGTCTCGCGCGACGAGCAGTACGCGCGCCTGCGGGAGCGCCTCGAGCGCCCCGACAAGCACTGGAAGTACTCGCCGGGCGACGTGGACGTGCGGCTCGCGCGCCCGGCCTACGAGGCCGCGTACGACGAGGTGCTCGCACGCTCGTCGTACGACGTGGCGCCGTGGCACGTGGTGCCCGCGGACCGCAAGTGGTACGCCCGCCTGGCGGTGAGCGCGCTGCTGCTGCGCGCCCTGCTCGACCTCGACCTGGACTGGCCGGCCCCGTCGTTCGACGTGGCCGCGGAGCTCGCGCGTCTGGACGCCACCCGCTGACGCGCGCGTAGGTGTCAGCTGGCCGGCACAACGGGGTGCCGACCAGCTGACTGCCCCACCCCCGGCGCCGAGCGCGCCCGTTCCCACCCGAGTGCGCACGCCCGGCGTGCGCGCTCGCACACGAGCGTGCGCAGTCGGCGGGACAGGGGTGGTCGGCCGCGCCCGCCCCGTGCGGTGGGCGGGCGCGGCCCGTCGTGCTGCGCTAGCGGCGTCTCGCGACGAGGACGCGCTGGAGCAGCACGAAGCCGAGCAGGATCCCGCCGATGAGGATCCGGTTCCACCACGGCTCGAGCCCCTCGCGGTTGCAGACCACGAGGATCAGGCCGTACAGCGTCACGCCCGCGAGCGTGCCGAGCACGTACCCCACACCACCCGTGAGCAGCGCACCGCCGATCACGACCGACGCGATCGCGTCGAGCTCCATGCCGACGCCCGAGAGGTTGTACCCGGACTTCGTGTAGAAGGCGAACAGGATGCCGCCGATGCCGGCGCACGTGCCCGACACGACGTACACCCACATCTTCGTCGCGCCCGGCCGCAGCCCCATGAGGCCCGCCGCCTGGCCGCCGTCACCCGCGCCCAGGCCGTACACCGTGCGCCCGAACCGCGTGTAGTGCAGCAGGTACACCGCCACCAGCAGCACCACCGCCGCGGTGACCATCGACAGGTTCACGTACCAGATGTCGGGGCGCTCGCCGAACTTGATCTTCCAGGCCGCGAGCTTCTCGAAGCCCGGGTCCTTGATGCCGATCGCCGTCGTCCCGATCATGTTCGCCAGCCCGCGGGCCAGGAACAGCCCCGCGAGCGACGCGATGAACGGCTGGATCCGGAAGTACTGCACCATCACGCCGATCAGCGAGCCGATGGCCGTCCCGACGAGCACGCCCACGACGAGCACGACCGGCAGCGGCAGCCCGCTGATCAGCAGCTTCGCCACCACCAGCCCGACCAGCGCGACCACGCCACCCACCGACAGGTCGATGCCGCCGGAGATGATGACGAACGTCATCCCGATCGCCAGGACCAGCAGGTACGAGTTGTCGATGAACAGGTTGGAGAACAGCCGCATGCTGATGAAGCTGCGGTCGTCCGTGCCGTAGCGCAGCTGGCCCACGACCAGCAGCAGCACCAGCGCCGCGACGGTCCCCGCCGTCGGCAGGTAGCGGCGGTCCAGCAGCCGCCGTCCGCGGCGCACCGCCACCGCCCCACCGGGCCGGCTCCCGCGCACCCGCTCCAGGATCTGCATCACGCCGCCACCTCCACCTTCGCGTCGGCCGGCGAGCCGGGCAGCCGCGGCACGCGCCGCAGCCCCGTCATCTCGCGCAGCCGCTCCGAGCCGGCGATGCAGATCGCGATCACGACGACCGCCTTGAACAGGTCCTTCGACTCCGACGGCAGGTGGAAGATGATCACCGCGCGGTCGAGGGTCGTGAGGATCAGCGCGCCGACGATCGTCCCCGCGAGGGAGAACTTCCCGCCGTCGAGCTTGGTGCCGCCGATGACGACCGCCATGATCGCGTTGAGCTCCATGAGCTGGCCGATGTTGTTCGCGTCCGCGGCCATCGTCGGCGCGCCGTACACCAGGCCCGCGAGGCCCGCGAGCACGCCCGCGATCACGTAGACGAGCCACGTGATGTTGCGCGACCGCACGCCCGCCATGTGGCTCGCGGTGCGGTTGATGCCGATCGACTCCAGCAGCATGCCGAGCGCCGTGCGCCGCACGACGAGCGCGACGACCGTGAACACGGCCGCGCCGATCACCACCGGCGTCGGGATCCCGAGCACGTAGCCCGACCCGATCGACTTGAACGGCGCCGAGTGCGTCGTCGTGATCTGCCCGCTGGTGAACGCCAGCGCGATCCCGCGACCCGCGACGAGGATGATCATCGTCGCGATGAACGGCTGGATCCCCAGCCCCGCGACGAGGAACCCGTTGAACGCCCCGACGACCGCCGCGACCGCCAGCGCCAGCCCGATCGCGGTCAGCGCGACCGACGTGCGCTCCCCGTCGCCGGACTCGTCGATGTACGTCAGCGCGACCGACAGCGCGATCGCCATGACCGCGCCGACCGACAGGTCGATGCCGCCCGTCGCGATGACCAGGCACATGCCCAGCGCGAGCAGCAGGAACGTCACGGAGTTGCGCGTGATGTCGACGAGCTGACCGAACAGGTGCCCGTCGACGACCTTCACGTCGAGGAACCCGGGGCTCACGACGCCGCACGCGACCCACAGCGCGACGAGCGCGACCACGGGCCAGAACAGGTGGTGCCGGGTGACGCGCGTCAGCCGGTCGCGCCCGGACGTCACCGTGCCGGTCATGCCGCGTCACCCCCGCTCGCCGCGATGGTCTCCAGGACCGTGGACGACGTGATCTCGGGTCCGTTCACCAGCTCGCCCACCTTCTCGCGGTCCCGCAGCACGACGAGGCGGTGCGACAGCCGCAGCACCTCCTCGAGCTCCGAGGAGATGAACACCACGCCCATGCCCTGCGACGCGAGCTCGACGACGAGCCGCTGGATCTCGGCCTTCGCGCCGATGTCGATGCCGCGCGTCGGCTCGTCGAGGACGATCAGGCGCGGCGACGTCGCGAGCCAGCGCGCCAGCAGCACCTTCTGCTGGTTCCCGCCCGACAGGTTCTTGATGAGCATGTTCGGGTTCGGCGGCTGGATGTTGAGAGCCGTCACGTAGCGCTCGACGACCTCGTCGAGCTCCTTGGCAGGGATGCGGCGCCAGATGCCGCGGTTCGCCTGGATCGCGAGGGCGATGTTCTCGCGGACCGTGAGGTCGGCGATGATGCCCTCCTTCTTGCGGTCCTCGGTCGAGTACGCCAGCCCGCTGCGCAGCGACGCCAGCGGCGTCGCCGAGCGGACCTGCTCGCCGAACACCGTGAGCTCGCCCTCGTCGGGCTTGTCCGCGCCGTACAGGAGGCGCGCGAGCTCCGTGCGACCCGAGCCGAGCAGCCCCGCGAACCCGACGATCTCGCCCTCGTACAGCTCGAGGTCCACGGGCTCGATCGACCCCGCGCGGCCCAGCCGCACGGCGGTCAGCAGCGGGGTGCCGCGCTCGTCGTCGTGCGCGACGCGCTGCGCGCCCGCCTCGATGGCCGCGAGCTCGTCCGACGCGCGGCCCAGCATCTTGGAGATCAGCTCGATGCGCGGCAGCTCGGACGTGAGGTACTCCCCCACGAACCGCCCGTTGCGCAGCACCGTCATCCGGTCGCTGATCTCGTAGACCTGCTCGAGGAAGTGCGAGACGAACAGGATCGCGACACCGGCGTCGCGCAGCTGCCGCACGACCGCGAACAGCTCCGCCACCTCGGCCTTGTCGAGGCTCGAGGTCGGCTCGTCGAGGATCAGCACCTTGGCGTCGACGACCATGGCGCGCGCGATCGAGCACAGCTGCTGCACCGCGATCGAGTGCGAGCCGAGCTGCGAGCCCGGGTCGATGGTCAGGTTGAGGCGAGCGAGGTGCTCGGCCGCCTTGCGGCGCGTGGCGCGCCAGTCGATGAACGGCCCGCGGCGGACCTCGTGGCCCAGCATGACGTTCTCGGCGACCGAGAGGTTCGGGCAGAGGTTGACCTCCTGGTAGACGGTGGCGATACCGGCGGCCTGGGCCTCGGCCGTGGAGTGGAAGCGGTGGGGCTCGCCGGCGACGCGGATCTCGCCGGCGTCGATCGCGTAGACGCCCGTGAGCGCCTTGATGAGCGTCGACTTGCCCGCGCCGTTCTCGCCCATGAGGGCGTGCACCTCGCCCGGCCGCAGCGCGAGGTCGACCCCGTCGAGCGCCCGCACACCGGGGAACTCGACGGTGATCCCACGCATCTGCACGACCGGGGAGTCGGACGTGAGGGACATCGTTGGCATCCGTCCTGGGAAGGCCGCCCGGGGGAGGCGGCGACGTGGTGCCCTTCCCGCGCCGGGCGGGGGCACTCCTGGCGACGACGCCGTGCGACGGGAGCAGGTCCCGTCGCACGGCCCGGGAGCCACCGTCGCGCGGCCCGTGTGCGTACGGGCCGCGCGACCGTGAGCGGCTCGCGTCAGTAGGCGCGGGCGTCGACCTCGTCCTGGGTGATGCTCTGGTCGAAGGTCTCGTCGACGACGATGGTCTCCTTCGGGACGTCCTCGCCGGCGTGGACCTTCTTGATGGCGTCGAGGATCTGGTCCCCGAACACCGGGTTGCACTCGACGACGAAGTTGAACTTCTTGTCGACGAGGGCCTGCAGGCCGTCACGGACACCGTCGACCGTGACGATGATGATGTCCTTGCCCGGGACCTTGCCCGCGGCCTCGATCGCCTCGATCGCACCCAGACCCATGTCGTCGTTGTGCGAGAACAGCAGGTTCATGTCCGGGTACGCCTGCAGCGCGGCCTCCATGGCCGCCTTGCCCTCGGCGCGCGTGAAGTTGCCCGACGCCTTGCCGATGATCTTGTCGGCACCGACCGTGGCGTCGAAGCCCTCCTCGCGGTCGACCTGCGCGCCCGAGCCGAGCGTGCCCTGCAGCTCGAAGATCTTCGCGTCGGGGTAGTTCTCCTTGACCCACTCGCCGGCCTTGACGCCCTCGGAGTGGAAGTCCGCGCCGATCCACGTGACGTACGGGTCGTCCACGGTGGTGTCGACCGTGCGGTCGACGAGCACGACCGGGATCTCCGCGTCCTTGATCTCCTGCAGCACCTCGTCCCACCCGGTCTCGACGACCGGGGAGAACGCGATGACGTCGACGCCCTGGTCGATGAAGTCGCGCAGGGCCTTGATCTGGTTCTCCTGCTTCTGCTGCGCGTCGGAGAACGTCAGGTCGATCCCGTTCTCCTTGGTGAGCGAGGCCTTGACCGACTCGGTGTTGGCCGTGCGCCAACCCGACTCGGCGCCCAGCTGCGAGAAGCCGACCTTGATGAGGTCGCCGTTGCCGCCGTCAGCGTTGCCGTCGCCGTCACCGTCACCGCTGCCGCTGCAGGCGGCGAGGGCGAGCGAGAGAACGGCCACGGTCGCGGCGATGCCGCGTGCCCGGAACTTCTTGCTGACCATGCTTTCTCCTCCTTGAGAAACCAGCCGTGCTCAGCACGCCTGCGTGGCCGCACCGGTCGGCCGCAACGTCGCGGACCGTCCCGATGTGAGCGATCACGTGGCGATGTTAACGCTCACAAGTCCGATGTGAACCCCCCATCCGTATCTGTTACCCACCTGTGACCGCCACCACAGACAGCGCTTCCCCCCCCCCCCCCCCCCCCCCCCCCCCCCCCCCCCCCCCCCCCCCCCCCCCCCCCCCCCCCCCCCCCCCCCCCCCCCCCCCCCCCCCCCCCCCCCCCCCCC
>Ga0182792_1000162_pt1 | contig 65274 bp, 58 predicted proteins | sample Passage237B_FD_130497 | JGI IMG/M metagenome (GOLD analysis project Ga0182792, IMG submission 130497) | Cellulose adapted compost microbial communities from Newby Island Compost Facility, Milpitas, CA, USA - Passage2 37B (version 2) (version 2) ...
CGACCTGCCCTACGTCTACAACGAACGCATCCTGCCGGGTGACACGCTGCAGACCATCTTCCAGCGCCTCGGTGTAAACGACCGTGAAGCCCTCACACAGCTGAACGGCCTCAGCGAAATGCGTAACGTGCTGCGTCAGCTGCGTGCCGGGCGGTCGCTGGTCGCGATGGTTTCGACCGACGGACGGCTGGTGTCGCTCAACCTTCCGATCTCCCGCAGCGCCGATCGCTTCATCGTCCAGCGTACGGGCGACGGATTTTCCGTGTCGGGCGGTGACCTGGCCCAGACCGAGACGCTGGTCGAAATGCGTTCCGGCACGATCACCCATTCGCTGTTCGGCGCCACCGACGCGGCCGGCGTGCCCGACAGCATCGCGAGCCGCTTTGCCGAGATTTTCGGTACGCAGATCGACTTCACGCGCGACCTGCGCTCGGGCGACCGCTTCAGCGTCGTGTACGAAACGGTCTACGACAACGGCGTTCCGGTCCGTGCGGGCCGCATCCTTGCCGCCGAATTTCTGAATCAGGGCAAGGCCCACCGCGTCGTGCTCCATCGCGAGGCAGACGGCAACGAAGCCTATTACACGCCTGACGGTCGCGGCCTGAACCAGGCCTTCCTGCGCTATCCGCTCGAATTCACGCGGATCTCGTCGAACTTCGGCCGCCGCATGCATCCGATCCATCGGAGCTGGCGCAGCCACAACGGCACCGACTTCGCCGCCCCGAAGGGCACGCCGGTCATGGCCTCGTCGGACGGCAAGGTCCAGTTCGTCGGCCACCAGAACGGTTACGGCAAGACCGTCGTGATCCAGCACCGCGACGGCTATTCCACCCTGTACGCCCACCTCAACGGCTTCGCACAGGGCCTCAAGAGCGGCCAGCGTGTCCGACAGGGTGAGACGATCGCCTACGTCGGCATGACCGGATGGGCCACCGGACCGCACCTGCACTACGAGATCCGCGTCAACAACGTGCCGCGCGACCCGCTCAAGATCGCGCTGCCGCCGGTCAAGCCGCTGCAGGGCAAGGAGCTTCAGGCATTCCGTTCCTCCGCCGAGCCGCTGCTGGCGCGACTGGACCTGCTCAACCACAATCCGACCCGCGTCGCGGCCAACACCGCCCGCTGAACCGGACGTCACGGCAACAAAAAAGGAGCGCCTCGGCGCTCCTTTTCGTTTGGGTGGTCTTCGCTCAGACCGAGAAGGACGAGCCGCAGCCGCAGGTGCTGGTTGCGTTCGGGTTGCGGATCACGAACTGCGACCCCTCCAGACCTTCGGTGTAATCGATCTCGGCACCGGTCAGATACTGGTAGCTCATCGAGTCGATCAGCAGCGTCACGCCATTCTTCTCGAGCGTGGTGTCATCCTCGGCCACTTCCTCGTCGAAGGTGAAGCCGTACTGGAAACCCGAGCAACCGCCACCGGAGACGAACACCCGAAGCTTCAGGTCCGGGTTGCCCTCCTCCTCGATCAGTTCGCGCACCTTGTTGGCGGCACTGTCGGTGAATACCAGCAGGTCGGGCGTTTCGGTCGTCGTACTCATCATCTCTCCTGGGAACTGCGGGGCCGCTCGACGGGCGACCCTCATTCGTCTTTTCGATCCCGGCCGCCGCCACAAGTTCCGGGCGGGCGTGACCATGTGCCAAGCTTACGCCTGTCAGGGGCTGACGGGAACCACCTCGAGCCCGCACCGCTCGTCGAAGCCGAACATGATGTTCATGTTCTGCACGGCCTGGCCGGCCGCTCCCTTGACCAGGTTGTCGATGACCGACAGCACCACCAGCACGTCGCCGCCCTGCGGACGATGGACCGCGATACGGCAGAGATTGCTCGCACGCACCGAGCGCGTCTCGGGATGGCTGCCCGCCGGCAGCACGTCGACGAAGGCTTCGTCACGGAAGCGCTCCTCGAACAGTTTCTGGACATCGACCTCACGCGTGATGCGGCCGTAGAGCGTGGCGTGGATGCCGCGGATCATCGGCACCAGGTGCGGCACGAAGGTCAGCCCGACCGGCTGGCCAGCCACCCGCGACAGACCTTGCCGGATCTCCGGCAGGTGACGGTGGCCCGGAACGCCATAGGCCTGGAAGTTGTCGGCCGCCTCGGCGAACAGCGTACGCACCTCGGCCTTGCGGCCGGCGCCCGAGACACCCGACTTCGCGTCCGCGACGAGACTCCCCAGCTCCACGACGCCCGCCTCGACGAGCGGCAGGAAACCGAGCTGTACGGCGGTCGGATAGCAGCCCGGATTGGCGAGCACGCGCGCCGTGCGGATGGCCTCGCGATTGACCTCGGGCAGTCCATAGACGGCTTCGGCGACGAGTTGCGGCGCCGCGTGCTCCATGCCGTACCACTTCTGCCACTCGGCCACGTCGCGGATGCGGAAATCGGCCGACAGGTCGATGACCCGCACGCCGGCCGCGACAAGCTCTGCCGCCTGCTTCATCGCGATGCCGTTCGGCGTCGCGAAGAACACCACGTCGCACTGGTCGAGCGCGGCATCCTGCGGTGCGACGAAACACAGATCGACCCGGCCGCGCAGGCTCGGGAACATCTCGGCGACGGGCATGCCAGCCTCGCCGCGCGACGTGACCGCGGTCAGCCGCACGTGCGGATGGAGGCACAGCAAGCGCAGCAGCTCCACCCCGGTGTATCCCGTCCCGCCTACGACTCCGACCTTGATCATGCTCTCTCCTGTCATGCCGAAAAGACAAAGGCCGCCCACGGGGGCGGCCTTCGACAAGCGTCCAGACGCGATTAGCGCTTGGAGAACTGCTTGCGGCGACGCGCCTTGCGGAAGCCGACCTTCTTGCGCTCGACCTCACGGGCGTCACGGGTGACCAAGCCAGCCTTGCGCAGCACGGACTTGAGCTCCGGATCGAAGTCGATCAGCGCGCGGGTGATGCCATGACGTACGGCTCCGGCCTGGCCCGACTCGCCACCACCGGTGACGTTGACCATGATGTCGAAGCGGCCTTCATTCTCGGTCAGCGCCAGCGGCTGGCGAACGACCATGCGGCCGGTTTCACGCGAGAAGAATTCGTCGACCGGCTTGCCGTTGACGACGATATTGCCGGAACCCGGCTTGATGAACACACGCGCAACCGCCGTCTTGCGGCGACCCGTGCCGTAATTGTAACTCACAGCCATGAAGGGGCTCCTGTCAGATCTCGAGAACTTTGGGCTGCTGTGCGGCGTGCGGATGCTCGGCGCCCGCGTAGCACTTCAGCTTCTTCAGCATCGCGTAGCCCAGCGGGCCCTTCGGCAGCATGCCCTTGACGGCCTTCTCGAGCGCGCGACCCGGGAAACGCTGCTGCATCTTCGTGAAGTTGGTCTCGTAGATGCCGCCGGGGTAACCACTGTGACGGTAGTACTTCTTGTCCTGCGCCTTGTTGCCGGTCACGCGCAGCTTGTCGACGTTGACGACGACGATGAAGTCACCGGTGTCGACGTGAGGCGTGTAGATTGCCTTGTGCTTGCCGCGCAGGCGACGGGCAACCTCAGCCGCGAGACGGCCAAGCACCTTGTCCGACGCATCGACAACAAACCAGTCGCGTTTGACCTCATGCGGCTTGGCGGAAAACGTTTTCATTCGATTCCTCGATTCTTGTCCGGCCACGCATGGGCCGTGAAACGGAAAGCACGGGATGATAATGGAGTCGGACCGCCAATGTCAAACCGCTTTCGACGTGCGGCCCGGGCAAAAAAAACGCAGCCCGGGGCTGCCCCGGACTGCGTAAATCCACACCAAAGGAGGAGGGTGGAGGAGACATCGGTCGAGACGAAGCAGAACCATCTCGATGACACCCATTATCCGCTCCGGAAACGTTTGAATCAAGTGGATTTTGTGCATTGCACAACAAATCTTTTGATGTGAATATAAGACTTGTTTATGCACGCAGCCGGATCGGGCGGGCGGTCGCTGCAGTCAGTGACCGCCGCGGCCGCGACGGGTTCCGCTAAACTTCACAATTTTGTCTCTCCCCGCCCTGCCCGGCGGGCCGAACACGAGGATCGACGATGGAATGCACGATCAAATGGCTTGACGGAGTGAGCTTCGTCGCCGAAACCGGCTCCGGCCACCTGGTCGCGATGGACGGCGCGCCGGACGCCGGCGGACGTAACCTTGCCCCGCGCCCCATGGAGATGATGCTGGTCGGCGCCGGCGGATGTACCGCCTTCGACGTCGTGATGATTCTTCGCCGCGGCCGTCACGACATCCGTGGCTGCAGCGCACGCCTCGTCGCCGAGCGCGCCGACACCGATCCCAAGGTGTTCACGCGGATCGGCTTCCATTTCACGATCACCGGCCGCAACCTGAAGCCGGAAGCGGTCGAACGCGCCATTCACCTGTCGGCGGAAAAATACTGCTCGGCCTCGATCATGCTCGGCAAGACCGCGCAGATCGAACACACCTGGGAAATCGTCGAGGCCGACTGAGCCCTCGGTCAGATCCGGTAGGCCAGCGTCGTCATGACGCGGCCCATCCAGTGCATGCCCTTGCGCACGACGGCGGGAAGCTCCGCGCCGCCCAGCGCCGTCGCCGTGCTGGCGTGCTTGACCTCGTCCACGACCATCTGTTCAAGGATCGCGCGCGTTCGCGCGTCATCCTCGCGCACGCGCGCGAGGTGGCGTTTCAGGTGCGCTTCGACCTGACGCTCCGTCTCGGCCAGAAAGCCGAGGTTCCAGCGATCCCCCGCCCGACCGGCCACCATGCCGATGGCCAGCGACCCGGCATACCACAGCGGATTGAGCAGACTCTTGCGACCACCCAGCTCGGCGATGCGGCGCTCGGTCCACGCGAGATGCTCCGTCTCCTCGACCGCGGCACGCTCCAGCTCGACCCGGATCGACGGATCCCGCGCCGTCAGCGACTGACCCTGATACAGCGCCTGCGCACAGATCTCGCCGCAGTGGTTGACGCGCATCAGCGCGGCCGTCTCGGCCTTCTCCCCGTCGCTCATTTCGATGTCGGGCAGGTTCTCGCCCGGCACCGGGCGCACGGTGGCCGCCGGCGCGGCGAGCGTGCGCAGCGCCTTGTCGAACTGGATGATCAGATCGTCGATCAGCATGGTCTCAAGGATTCCAGCGCTCGGAGCCGTAGCGCAGGCCTCGGCGCGCGTCGGCGGTGGTGCGCGGCGGCGCGGGGCCGTCACAGAAGTAATTCTTGGCCAGTGCGGCCTGCGGCGTATGGCGGCGCGTGGAGGCGATCGCCTGCCATTCCGATCGCCGCGGCGGCACCCACCCCTCGGACGGACGCCAGTGGGCGTAAAGCTTCCACTCACCGGCCGGACAGCGGATGCCTTCGTAGCTCACCTGCTCCGCGCCGCCAGCGGTGCGGATCACCAGCACGTAGCGCACGACGTAGTCCGCTCCGACCTCGAGCGAGGACTCGTCGATCAGGTAACGGTGCGGCACCGCCGAGCTGACGTGGAACTCGCGCAGGGACTTCTCCTGCGGCGCCGGCGGCATCTGCACCTCCGCCTCGCGCCAGTTCGGATCGAGTTCGCTCAGGAACTGCGCCGGAGCGGACGTGGCCGCCAGCGCGAGCAGCAGGCCGCTCGCGATCCGGTACGGGAAGGACTTCTTGTGCATCGACAGGACCTCGGTCGGGGTCACGCGCCGCGGCGCGCCGGTCACGATTCGCGCGCCGTCAGCGCTTCCCGGTATTCGGGCGGGCACTCCGGCACAGACGGACGGAACAGGATGGTGGCGAGCTCCGACAGGGCCTGCTGATACACCTGCCGCTTGAACTCGATGACGGCCTCGAGCGGCACCCAATAGTCACTCCAGCGCCAGGCATCAAACTCGGGATGCTTGCTGGCGCGCAGGCAGACGTCGCTGTCGCGCCCGGTCAGGCGCAACAGGAACCAGATCTGCTTCTGGCCACGATAGGTGCTACGCCACTCGCGGCGTATCCAGTTCTTCGGAACGTCGTACTTCAACCAGCCACGCGTGCGACCGAGAATCTTCACGTGCTCGGGTTTGAGCCCGATTTCCTCGTACAACTCCCTGTACATGGCCTGCTGCGGGCTTTCGCCATGCTTGATGCCACCTTGGGGAAACTGCCAGGAATGCTCGCGGATGCGCTTGCCCCAGAAAACCTCGTTGCGCCCGTTGACCAGGATGATGCCGACGTTCGGGCGGTAGCCCTCGCGATCGAGCATGCCGGAACCCTTGATTCGTTCAGTTGGGTCGATTTTTCCACACTTGCCGGGGGTTGGAAAGCGCCGTTTGGCGCCGGTTCCGCCGAGGCGGCGCGGCGCGCTGATAGAATGCGCGCGATCTAGACACCCTTTTTTCCGGATCCCACGATGTTCGCCAGCAGGTTCTTCATCTCCACCCTCAAGGAAGCCCCCTCCGACGCCGAGATCGCCAGCCACCGGCTGATGCTGCGCGCCGGCCTGATCCGCAAGGTCGCCGCGGGCATCTACAACTGGATGCCGATGGGCCTGCGCTGCCTGCGCAAGGTGGAGAACATCGTGCGCGAGGAAATGAACCGGGCCGGCGCCATCGAGGTTCTGATGCCGGCTGTCCAGCCCGCCGAGCTGTGGCAGGAATCGGGCCGCTGGAACCACTACGGCCCCGAGCTGCTGCGCTTCAAGGATCGCCACGAGCGCGACTTCGTCGTCGGCCCCACGCACGAGGAAGTCATCACCGACATGGTGAGGCGCGAAATCCGCAGCTACCGCCAGCTGCCGCGCCACTTCTACCAGATCCAGACCAAGTTCCGCGACGAGATCCGGCCGCGCTTCGGCGTCATGCGCGGACGCGAGTTCCTGATGAAGGACGGCTACTCATTCCACGTCAGCTACGAGGATCTGGTGCGCGAGTACGGCAACATGTACGACACCTACCACCGCATCTTCTCGCGCATCGGCCTGCAGTTCCGTGCCGTGGCGGCCGACACCGGCTCGATCGGCGGCACGGGCTCGCACGAGTTCCACGTCATCGCCGAAACCGGCGAGGACGACATTGCCTACTGCCCGGACTCCGACTACGCGGCCAACGTCGAGCTCGCTGAGGCGCTCGCGCCGAACGTGGCACGCCCTGCTCCGTCCGCCTCGCTGCAGAAGGTTCACACGCCGGGCATCAAGACCATCGCCGAACTGGCCGAATTCCTGAAGATCCCGGTCGAGCGCACGGTCAAGGCCGTCGTGGTCGAGGCCGACGACGACAACGGCCGCGCGCCCGTCCTGCTGCTGGTGCGCGGTGACCACGAGCTCAACGAGATCAAGGCGCAGAAGATCGACGGCATCGCCAACCCGATCGTCTTCGCGGATGCCGAGGCCATCCAGGCAGCCTTCGGCGCAGCGCCGGGCTCGCTGGGCCCGGTCGGCTTCAAGGGTCGTGTCATCATGGACCGCACCGTCGCCGCGATGGCCGACTTCGTCGTCGGCGCCAACCAGGACGACTGGCATTACATCGGCGCCAACATTGGCCGTGACTTCCCCGAGCCCGAGGTCGCCGACCTGCGCAATGTCGTCGCCGGCGACCCCTCGCCCGACGGCAAGGGCACGCTCGCGATCTGCCGCGGAATCGAGGTCGGCCACATCTTCCAGCTACGCACCAAGTACTCCGAGGCGCTCGACTGCAAGTTCGTCGACGAGAACGGCCGCGAGCAGGTCATGGAGATGGGCTGCTACGGCATCGGTGTGTCGCGCATCCTCGGCGCCGCCATCGAGCAGAACCACGACGAGCGCGGCATCATCTGGCCGGCCGCCATCGCACCGTTCGAGGTCGTGATCTGCCCGGTGGGTTTCGACAAGTCCGACGCCGTGCGCGAGACGGCCACTCGTCTGTACGACGCGCTGACCGCCGCCGGCATCGACGTCATCCTCGACGACCGTGGCGAACGCCCCGGTGCGATGTTCGCGGACTGGGAGCTGATCGGCGTGCCGCAGCGCGTCGTGGTCGGCGACCGCGGACTGAAGGAGGGCGTGGTCGAGGTCCAGGACCGGCGCGACGCCGAAGCCCAGCGCGTCGCCCCCGATCAGGTCGTCGAGACCCTGGTCGCCCGCCTGCGGAGCGCCACGCCGGCATGAACCTCCGGGTCCGGCGCCTCGTGACGGCGTGCGCGGCCTGCGTACTGTGGGCCGCCACCGGCGTCCAGGCCGGCCCGCAGATGTACGAACCGATGTCCGAGAGCGTGCGCGCCGCGCTGCACGCCGCGATCAGCGACCGACCGCCGCCGTTGCTCACGCGCTCGGACACCGCCTACCGGACGTGGCACGACGAGATGTCGCGCCGGCTCGCCCGCTGGCTGCCCGACGAGCGCGAGCGCGCCGACCTGCTCGACACCGTGCATTACGAAGCCACGCGCGCCGGACTGGACCCGCAGCTCGTGCTCGGGCTGATCGAGGTCGAGAGCGCCTTCCGTAAGTACGCCGTGTCCAGTGCGGGCGCGCGCGGCTACATGCAGATCATGCCGTTCTGGACCGAAGTCATCGGCCGCCCCGAGGACAACCTCTTCCACATGCGCACCAACCTGCGCTACGGCTGCATCATCCTGCGCCACTACCTCGACATCGAACGGGGTGACCTCTTCCGTGCGCTGGGGCGCTACAACGGCAGCCTCGGCAAGGCCGCCTACCCCAATCGCGTACGTGCGGCCTGGGAAGGCAACTGGCACTTCACCGCCGCCCCCACCCAGGCCGCGAGCGCGGCCGGCACGCGCTGATCAGACCGCCACGGCCTCGCCCTGACGGGACTCGTCACGCACCTTGTCGCGCCCCTTCTCCGCATCCTTCTCGGCTTCCGCCGCCATGATGTCGCCGCAGATCTGGCCGCCTTCCTCGATGAAGATCGAGCCGTAGCGGATCTTTCCGCTGACGCGGCCGCCCGCGTGGATGACCAGCTGCTCGCGCACCGTCAGCTCGCCGTCGAAGCGGCCGTGGATCTCCGCCACGTCCACGCCGACCTTGCCTGCGAAAGCTCCTCCCTCGGCGATGCGCAGCACGCGACTGTCCATCGTCGCATCCACGCGTCCCTCGACCACCAGCGTGTCACAATCGAGGATCTCGGCTCCCTTGAGCTTGACGTCCGCGCCGACGATCAGGCGGCTGTCACGCTTGCCCCCCTCGTCACGGCCGCGCGGCGCGCTGACGTCGGCCGGACCGGCGCCGGAGACGGCGGACGGCGTCGCGGGACGGCGCGCCGGATCGGCCCCGGGCGCGGGGGACGTCGCCGCGGCCGGACTGCGCGGCGCGGGGTTGCGCGCGGCCTGGGGTTCGGAGGATTTCGGAAACAGATTGGACTTGTTGAACATCGGGACACTCCTGACTGCGGTGACGAAGCCCGCAGTCTAGAGCCGCCCCGAAGACCGGGCCGCGACGACTTGTTTCAAGGTAGCAGCAGATGTTACGGACCACCCGCACGGCACCCATCGCCGGCCACGCCGGCCGTTGCGAACGGGCACTCTTCGTGCCGCGAAGCGCACCACAACGGGCGTTCAGCGCCCCGGTGCGAGTCGTGTCGTTACAAACATCGGCTTACAACGGACAACTCAGGCCGTGCCGCCGACCGTCAGCCCGTCGATGCGCAGCGTCGGCTGGCCGACGCCCACCGGCACGCTCTGGCCGTCCTTGCCGCAGGTGCCGATGCCGGGGTCGAGCTGCATGTCGTTGCCGATCATCGCCACGCGCGTGAGGACGTCCGGCCCGTTGCCGATCAGCGTCGCGCCCTTGACCGGACGGGTCACGCGGCCGTCCTCGATCAGATAGGCCTCGGATGCCGAGAACACGAACTTGCCCGACGTGATGTCGACCTGCCCGCCACCGAAGTTGACGGCGTACAGCCCGTTCCTGACCGAGCGCAGGATCTCCTCGGGGTGCTTGTCGCCCGCCAGCATGCAGGTGTTGGTCATGCGCGGCATCGGCAGGTGCGCGTAGGACTCGCGCCGGCCGTTGCCGGTGGGCGCCACGCCCATCAGGCGGGCATTGAGCATGTCCTGCATATAGCCGGTCAGGATGCCGTCCTCGATCAGCACCGTGCGCCGGGTCGGATTGCCCTCGTCGTCCACGGTCAACGAACCGCGCCGGTCCGGCAGCGTGCCGTCGTCCACCACGGTCACGCCGCGCGCGGCCACCTGCTCGCCGATGCGGCCCGAGAAGGCCGAGCTGCCCTTGCGGTTGAAGTCCCCTTCCAGGCCGTGGCCGATGGCCTCGTGCAGCAGGATGCCCGGCCAGCCCGGACCGAGCACCACGGTCATCGTGCCGGCTGGCGCCGCGACGGCGTCGAGGTTGGTACGTGCCTGGTGTACGGCTTCCCGGGCAAGCCCGCGCAGGCGCTCGTCCGTGAACCATCCGTAGTCGAAGCGCCCGCCTCCGCCGGAGCTGCCCCGCTCGCGGCGGCCGCCATCCTCCATGATCACGGACAGCGAAACGTGCACCAGCGGCCGCACGTCGGCCGCCAGATGGCCGTCGCTGCGCGCGACGAGGACGACCTCCCATGACCCGGAGACGTAGGCCATGACCTGCGTCACGCGCGGATCCTCGGCGCGGGCGAAGCCCTCCAGGCGTTCGAGCAGCCGTACCTTCTCGGTGTCGGGCAGCGAGGCCAGCGGATCGTCGCCGCGGTACAGCGGCCGCACGCCATCCATGCGCCGAATCGCCGTGCTGCGGCCGGTGCCGGCGTCGGCGATCGCACGGGTCGCGCGCGCGGCGTCCTCGAGCGCGGCTTCGGAGATGTCGTCCGAATAGGCGAAGGCGGTCTTCTCGCCGCTGATCGCACGCACGCCCACGCCCTGTTCGATGTCGAAGCTGCCCGACTTGACGATGCCCTCCTCCAGGCTCCAGCCCTCGGCGCGGCGGTACTGGAAGTACAGGTCGGCATAGTCGAGGCGGTGCCCCATCAGCGTGCCGAAGGCGCGTTCGAGCGCGCGCTCGTCCAGACCGTAGGGAGCAAGCAGCAGGTTTTCGGCGACGTCCAGTGCCGGAGTGGCGAGATTCATGTTCATTCCGTGATCGATGAGCGAAACGTTGACCGGCGCGCCGGCGAAACGATCCGCGAAGTTCAGCCTGCGCCGCCGAGGCGGCGGTGTTGCAGCGCCGGAAGCTGCCGGCGCACGGTGTCGAGCCGCCGGGGGTCGAGGTCCGCGACGACGATGCCCGGGCCGTCCTCGGCGCGGCACGCCAGTATCTCACCCCAGGGATCGACGATCATGCTGTGGCCCCAGGTGCGCCGTCCGCCCGGATGCACGCCGCCCTGCGCCGGCGCGACGACGAAGCACTGGTTCTCGATCGCGCGGGCGCGCAGCAGCGTTTCCCAGTGCGCGCGGCCGGTCGTGGCCGTGAAGGCCGACGGCACGAAGACGACGTCCGGTCGCCCCATCGCCCGGTACAGCTCGGGAAAACGCAGGTCGTAGCACACCGACAGTCCGAGCCGTCCGAAGGGACTGTCGAGCGCCACCGGCGCGTCGCCGGCCTCGATGGTGCGCGACTCGTCGTAGTGCTCTCCACCGTTGTCGAAGCCGAACAGATGGATCTTGTCGTAGCGCGACACGACCGCCCCCGCGGCGTCATAAACCAGCACGGTGTTGCGCACACGTCCGGGCGTCCGGGCCGCGAGCGGCAGCGTGCCGCCGACGATCCACACGCCGTGACGCCGCGCCGCCCCGGAGAGGAAACGCTGGATCGGCCCGTCGCCGGGCGTCTCGGCCGCGCGCAGCTTGGCGGTCTCGTCCGGCGACAGCAGCGCGAAGTATTCCGGCAGCGCGACGAGCCGCGCGCCGTTCGCGGCGGCTTCGGCCACCAGCGCATCGGCCGCGCGCAGGTTCTCGTCCACGTCCGGTCCGGACACCGTCTGGATCGCGGCCACGCGCACCGTTCCGGGCTGGCTCATTCCTTGACCTCCTCCACGTCCTGGCGGCCGCGTCCGACCGGCAGCTTCTCGATCTGCGGATCGTCCCAGCGTCCCGTGATCGCGTACCCGTACGCGAACAGGCGCTCGAACGGATCGTTGAACGCCTTCTGCGCGAGGTAGGCGATCAGCCCCGCGACCGGATTGACCAGCCCCGCCGCCGTGCCCACGGCCACCGATTCGGTCAGCGTCGGCTGCACGACGACCTTCAGGTCATGCGTCTCGTGCAGCACGTCGGCCGTGCCGCCGATCCAGACCTTCGCGGCCGGCCCGGCGATCGCGAGCTCCTCGGTGCTCAGCACGCCGGCTTTCATGCTCACGTCGCCGGCGATCAAGTCGAAGGTGAAACCCTCGCTGAACACGTCGCGGAAATCCAGCACCAGCCGGCGCGGCAGCGCCTGCAGGCTCAACACCCCGAGCAGCCGGCCGACGCCGGGCTCGAGCTGCGCGAAGCGGCCGCTGCGCGCCTCGACGCGGAAGCGGCCGTCCAGGCTGGGATAATCCATGCGCGTGGGCACGCCCTGCCACTCGAGCTCGCCCGTCAGCAGTGCCGTGCCGCGGCGCACGGTGTCCGGATAGCCCATGCGGCCGAGGAAGTTGCCCAGATTGACGGCTTCCAGACGCACCGCGAGCTGCGTGCGCGGCTGGCCCTTCGGAATCCAGCGGCCGCGCGCGCTGAGCTGCGCGTCCTCGCTGGCGATCGTGACCGAATCGATCAGCCACTCGCCGCTGTCGTTGCGGGCCTGCAGGTCCAGACGGCCCAGATCGCGGTCGTTCAGGTAGAAGTGCTCGGCGACGACGTCCATGTCCGGCAGCGTCGTACGCTCGGCCTCCTCGCGCAGCACGCGCACCAGCTCGGTCTCGACGGCATCCCGCCGCCCCAGCCGCAGGTGCTCCAGCCGCAGCGCGAGCGTGCCCTTGTCACCCTCGTGCCAGGCGAACCCGCCGGCGATCAGGTCGCTGGCGACACGACCGCCCCAGGCACTGTCGTTGCGCACGGCGACGAGCTCGAAATCCTGAAGGTCGTAGTCGAAGGCGCGCAGCCTTGCCGCCCGCAGGTCGAGATCCGACCACGGCAGCGGCGCCCTTTCGGTCGCCCCCTCCTCGGCCAGTGCCCGCCACGCGTCCACGTCCAGCGCGTCCGTGGTCACGGCCAGCGCCAGGCCTCTGGCGGGCTGACTCAGCGGCCGGCCGACCGCGACCGCGCCGCGTTCGACACGGAAATCCTCCATCGTGCCGTGTCCGCGCAGCGCGAAGCGCAGATCCTTGCCGATCTCGCCCGAGATGTCGCGGCGTTCGCCGTCAAACACCACCTCGACGCGCGCCGGACGTGCCTCGCCGGCCCGCTTGTTGAGCGGCGCCGGCAGGCTGGACGACACGTTCTCCAGCGTGGTCTGCACGACCACCCGCGTCACGCCCTCGGCCACCGTCACGACCGCCTGCCAGTCGGTGCGACCCGACAAACGCCGCAGCACGGGCCAGTCATAATGCGCCGCCACCGACCGCGCCAAGGCCCCGCCGCGCACGTCGAAGCGCACGCGGCCACGCGACTCGGTACGGGCCTGGATGCTGACCGGCGCACCGAAGACCTGCCCGCGCGCCTGCTCGATGCCGAAGCTGTCCTCGGTGAAACTCAGACTGCCGGCCGCCTGCTCGACTGGCGGCAGGCCGTCGGTCACGGTGATGCGGTTATCGGCGAAGTCGTAGCGGCCGCGGACCTCGGTGTGCTCGGGCGCATGCAGCGGCATGACCAGCGCCAGATCCAGCACGCCGAGCCCTTCGGCCGCCATGCCGTCCGTGAAGCCCGCGACCTGCCCGCGCACCGGGCTCTCCGACACGAAGCGCAGGAACTCGGCCGTCTCGCCCTCGGCGCGGCCATGCAGCGTCATCGGACGCCGGTGGTGGATGTTCAGGTCCGGCAGCTCGGCGACGACATCGCGCAGCCGGGCGCCCAGGATGCGGCCCTGGCTGGCCGTGATGCGCAGTCCCGGCCCCTCGAAGCGCAGCGACGCGGTGATGTCGTCGATCGCCGGCCAGCCTGGCGCGTAGTCCAGCCGCCCGCGGTCGAGTTCGACCGTGACGACGAACTCGCCCTCGCCGTCGACGAACGGGAAGGCATCGAGCGGACCGCGCAGGCTCAGCCTCGCCTCGCCCACGCGCGCCGCGACGATGGCCTTGCGCACCCATTCACGTGTCGTGTCGCCGACCACGCTCGGCACGTAGCGCCACACGCGGGCGCCCTCGGCGCGGTTCAGGCGCGCGGTCAGGTCGATGTCGCCGAGCGCGCCGGCGGCCGGGCGGTAGGTGCCCTGCAACTCGCCCGCCGTGTCAGGGTTGGCGAAACGCGCACGGGTGATGCGCACTTCCGTACCGCGCTCGCCTGCGGCCCAGCCTCCCTCGGCCTCGAACGCGTCGAACGGCACCTCCCCGCCGACCAGCACGCGTGGCACGTCGAGGGCCCCGACGCGAGTGATCGCGAAGCGGCCGGACGCGGCGTCCCCGGCGACCTCGCCGTCGAGCCCGCGCACGCCGGGCAGATTCCCGTGGGGACGCATCGACAGCCCGTGCAGCCGCGCCTGCAGGCCGGTCAGCGCGGCCTCGTGCACGTCGCCGCTCCACGTCAGCCGCAGCGCCTCGACGCGGCCGGATGGCGCGTGCGCGTCGAGCCGCTGCCGGACCGACTCCGGCATCGGCAGGTAATCGGACAGCACGACCAGCTCGCCTACGTCGGCCACGCTCAACTCCAAAGCGCCGCCGGCCGGCCCGAAGGTCACGTCGACGTCGGTCGGCTCGATGCGCAGCGCCTCGCCGGCCTGCATCGCGAAGCCACGCAGTTCGACGCGGTGCGTGTCGCCGTCGCGCACGGCCGTCACTCGCCCGCTCGCCTCGGCACCCTCGAGCGCCGGCAGGGCCGGATCGAGCCGTGCGCCGAAATCCCGCAGCGCGAACTGCACCGTCAGCGAATGCGGCTTGCCGCCCTCGACGCCCATCCACGCCTTCAGCGCGCCGACGCCGGACGCCGCGAACGGGTAGTCGATCCACGGTGCCAGTCCCTCGAGGCGGCCCTCGTCGATCGCCATGTAGAGCTGGCCGTGCCAGCGGCTCACGTCGGTCAGGTCGTCGCCGACCAGATCGCCGCGCACGTCGATGCCGCGCGCCACGCCGGCATCGGGACGGCCCTGCAGACCGAAGCGGTAGCGCGCGCCGACACGCTCGACGCGCAGGCCGAACTCGCGCAGATCCAGCACCGGTGCGCCGCGCAGGCGGTCGTCCCACGACAGTCGCGCGTCGGCCAGTTCGACCTCGCCCTGCCGCGCGAGCCACGCCGCGAGGCCGCCACCGTCGGCCGGTGCCCCGTCGAGGCTCACGCCGGCCACGCGCAGGCGGCCGTCCGGTTCGCGCACGACGGTCAGCTCGGGCCCCAGCAGCCGCACGCGGCGCAGATAGGGCTCGCCGCGCAGCAAAGAGGACCAGCCGAGGTCGGCCTCGACCTGTTTCAGGAGCAGGGCCGAATCGCCCTCGCCCACACGCAGCCCGTGGGCCCGCACGCGCAGCACCAGGCCGGGCCATTCGGCCTCCAGCGCGTCCATGCGGACCGGTGTGCCGGCGAGTTCGGTAAGCCGTTCGGAAACCCAGTCGCGGTACGTGTCGGCGCGTGGCAGCACGAACTCGCGCAGCCCGAGCAGCGCGAAGCCGAGCACGAAGAAGATGAGCAGCAGGACGCGCAGCGCCACGCGTGCGAACCCGCCGCCGGCGGGACGAGAGGGCGGGGCAGCCGGCGGCATCGCCGGATCGGGTACAGGAGCGCGATCGGTCATGTTCTGTGGGCTGGCAGGGTGCGGCAGCCTCGGCACTCCCGGACCCGAGGGCCGGATGAAGCCGTCATTGCGCTGCACCGCCGCGCGCCGACGGAAGAATGCGGCTCGCGAGCGAGCGCCATTCTATCAGCGTGCGCCGGCCCCGCGCCGTGCTTGTCGCCGCGCGCGCGGCCCTGCATCATGGCGCGGCCCCGTCCAACCCGTCCCGCGACCCTTCCATGCACGACGAAACGATACAGCGCGCCGCCGAACTGTCGCGCTTCCTGCGCCGCATGCTCGACAGCCGGAGCTGGCTGCGCGCGCGCCTGAACGAATCCGTTTCCGGCCGCATCGACGCCGACGCGATGCGCGCTTTCCTCGCGACACACGACTGCAGCGAGACCGGCCTTCCGGCGGCGCTGCGCCACCTGCGCTGCTGGGTGCTGTGCCATCTGGCCGTGCGCGATCTGGCCGGCCTGGCCGGACTGGACGAGGTCACGGAGACGATGACCGTGCTGGCCGAGCTGGCCGTGCAGATGGCCTACGATGCGCATCACGCGGCCCTCGTCGAGCGACACGGCCGGCCGCTGTCCGCCTCCGGCTGGGAACAGGAGATGATCGTCATCGGCATGGGCAAGCTCGGCGGGCGCGAGCTCAACGTCTCGTCCGACATCGACCTGATCTTCGTCTACCCCGAGGACGGCGACACCGGCGGCACCCGCGTCATCAGCAACTTCGAGTTCTTCGAGCGCCTGGGCAAGCGCATCATCCGGACGCTGGCCGACGTCACCGAGCACGGCCAGGTCTTCCGCGTCGACATGCGGCTGCGCCCGAACGGCGATTCCGGCCCGCTGGTGTGCTCCTTCGACGCGCTGGAGAACTATTTCATCACGCAGGGCCGCGAGTGGGAGCGCTACGCGTGGATCAAGGCGCGCCCGCTCAACGGCGAGCGCTACGCCGAACTCGAGAAGATCGCCCGCCCCTTCGTGTTCCGCAAGTACCTCGACTACGGCGCCTTCAACGCGATGCGCAACCTGCACGCGCAGATCCGCCGCGAGGTCGCGCGCCGCGACCGCGCCAACAACGTCAAGATCGGCCCCGGCGGCATCCGCGAGATCGAGTTCATCGCCCAGGTCTTCCAGCTCATTCGCGGTGGCCGTGACCGCGGCCTGCAGATCCGTCCGACGCTGAAGGTGCTCGCACAGCTGGCCGAGCGCGGCATCCTGTCGGCCGAGGCCGTACGCGAACTGACCGAGGCCTATGTCTTCCTGCGCCGGCTCGAGCACCGCCTGCAGTTCCTGGACGACGCCCAGACCCACGACCTGCCCGCCTCGCCCGACGATCTGGCGCTGATCGCGCGTGCCATGGACTGCGCCGGCGGCGACGACCTGCTCGCCCGGCTCGACGCGCACCGCCGCGTCGTCAGCCGCCACTTCGAGGCCGTGTTCAGCGACCCGACCGAGAAGGACGGCAAGGACGCGCTCGACGAGGTCTGGGCCGCCGGCCGCGAGGAGGCCTTCGACCCCGTGCTGGCCCGGCTCGGCTACGTCAATCCGCAGGAGGTCTCGCACCGCCTCGCCGAACTGCACGACAGCCCGCGCTACCAGCAGCTGCCGGGCGAGATCCGCGGCCGGCTCGACGCGCTGGTGCCGCGCATCATCGAGATCGCCGCCGGCACCCAGCACCCGGACGAGACGCTGACCCGCTGCATCAAGCTGCTCGAGACCATCAGCCGGCGTGGCGCCTACCTCGCCCTGCTGCAGCAGTACCCGCACGCGCTCAAGCGCGTGGCCGACCTGACGAGCGCCTCGCGCTGGGGTGCCGACTACCTGACGCGCCACCCCATCCTGCTCGACGAGCTGCTCGACGACCGCCATCTGAACGAGGAACCGGACTGGCCCGCCTTCGCCGCCGAACTGCGCGCCGCGCTCGATGCCATCGAGCCGGACATGGAGCACCAGATGGACCTGATGCGCGAGCACCACCACGCCCAGGTGTTCCGCCTGCTCACGCAGGACATCGCCGGCAAGCTCACGGTCGAGCGGCTGGCCGACCACCTCTCGGCGCTGGCCGACGCGGTGCTGGAGCTGACGATCCCGATGGTGTGGCGCAAGCTGCGCAACCGCCACCGCGAGACGCCGGCCTTCGCCGTCATCGCCTACGGCAAGCTCGGCGGCAAGGAACTCGGCTACGCCTCGGACCTGGACATCGTGTTCCTGTTCGACGACGACGCGCCCGAGGCCATGGAGGTGTATTCGCGGCTCGCGCAGCGCGTGAACACCTGGCTGTCGACGCGCACCGCGGCCGGCATCCTGTTCGAGACCGACCTGCGCCTGCGCCCCAACGGCGACGCCGGTCTGCTCGTGACCTCCATCGAGGCCTTCCGCCAGTACCAGCTCGAATCGGCCTGGCCGTGGGAGCATCAGGCGTTGACGCGCGCGCGCTTCGCCGCCGGCGACCCGCGCGTCGGCGAAGCCTTCGAGCGCATCCGCTGCGAGGTGCTGCGCCAGCCGCGCGAGCTCGACTCGCTGCGCGCCGAGGTGCTGGCCATGCGCCGCAAGATGCGCGACGCGCACGCCGACAAGGGTGAGGGATTCGAGCTCAAGCACGACGCCGGCGGCCTGATCGACGTCGAGTTCATCATCCAGTACCTCGTGCTCGGCCACGCCCATGCCCACCCCGATCTGGCGCGCAACCTCGGCAACATCGCGCTGCTCGGCATGTGCGGCGAGCTGGGCCTGATCCCGGCCGACCTGGCCGAACGCACCCGTGACAGCTACCGCAACCTGCGCCGCCTGCAGCACCGTCAGCGCCTCAACGGCCAACCCTCGCGCGTGCCGGCCGAAGAAGTCGCGGCGCTGCGCGAACCGGTCCTGGCGCTGTGGCACCACGTCTTCGGCGAGGCGTCCGATGGCCAATGAGATCGAACTGAAGCTGGCGCTGCCGCCCGACGCCCTGCCCGCGCTGCGCAGCCATCCGCTGATCGCGGCCTGCACGCCGCAGGGTCGCCCCGTCACGCTCGACAACACCTACTACGACACCGTCGACCTCGCGCTGCGCCGGCACCGCATCGCCGTGCGCACACGCAAGGCCGGCCGGCGCATGCTGCAGACCGTCAAGGCCGCCGCCGTGTCCACGGGCGGGCTGTCGAGCCGGCCGGAATGGGAACAGCCTTTCTCCGGCGGCTTCGACTTCTCGGCCGTCGACGATCCCGCGATCCGCGAGCAGCTGGAACGCCACGCGGCGGCCCTGGTGCCCGTGTTCACGACCCGCTTCCGGCGTGAGACGCGCCTGCGGGCCCAGGGCGCCGACACGCGCGTGCTCGTCATGATCGACCACGGCACCGTCGTCGCGGGCGAGCACGAGAGTCCGATCTGTGAGCTGGAACTGGAACTCGTCGAAGGGCATCCGCTCGACCTCATCGACTTCGCGCTCCGGCTCGCCGAGGACCTGCCGCTGCGGCCCGACGACGTCAGCAAGGCCGAACGCGGCTTCGCCCTGCACCTGGGCACGACGCTCCGCCCGCTGCACGTCGAACCGTCCGCGCTGCGCCCGGACATGACGCCGGCGGACGCCTTCCGCTCGCTCGCCTTCGCCGCGTTCCGCGCCTGGCAGGGCAACCTGCCCCACGTCACGGGGAAGGACGCGGACGGCTTCATCCGCGCCTTCCGCGCCGCCCAGCGACGGCTGCGCGCACGGATCGGGCTGTTCGCGCCGGTCCTGCCCGAGGATTTCGCCGCACGCTGGCGCAAGGCGCTGCGCGACGGTGCCGCGCGTTTCGCCGGGCTGAACGCACTCGAGGCGCTGCGCGAGACGGTTCTCGCCCCGGCGCGGAAGGCCGGCGCGGAACACGCGGCCGCACTCGAACGCCTGCTTGACCACGTCGACGCGGAGCGCGCGCGGACACGCGCGCAGGCCATGGCCAGCTTCGACCCTGACGCACAGGGCCGGATGCTGCTGGCGCTGATGCGCGACCTGCTGACGCTGCCCGCTGCCGGGCGGGCCCACGCCGCCGACCTGTCCGGCTTCGCCGTCGAGCGGCTCGAGGCGCTGCGGCGCGACGCCCGCCGGCGGCTGCGCCGGGCGCGCGAGTCCGGCCCGACCAGCCTGCGCGCGCTGCGGCGTGCGATCCGGCGCCTGCGCCTTGCGACCGAGGACTTCGCCACGCTGCTGCCCAAGAAGGCCGTCGCGCGCTATCTGAAGGCGCTGTCCGGCCTGGAACGGGCGCTCGGTGACGCGCTGGACCTGGAGGCCGCCCGCGCACGGCTGGCCGGTTGGTGCGAACGGGACGCCATGCTGCGCGAGCCAGCCGCCTTCGTGAGCGGATGGCACGCGCGGCGCGTCACCCGGCGCGCGCGCCGTGCCGTGCGCGAGGCGGACGCGCTCCTGCGCGGCAAGGCCGCGCCGTGGAGCACGATCCGGAGCGCGCACGGAGCGGCCGCATGATGGCAGCGGCTCCGGCGTGAACAGAAGGGAACCGGCACAGGACCGCCACGCGACGACCGTGTTTTTCACGTTAGAATGCCCCGTTGCCTGGCCCGCCCGATGATCAAACGCTTCCTACCGACTCGCGAAAGCATCCAGCAGAACCGGCTCATCCAGCGGCTCGGGCCGCGCATCCACGACCCCCTGCTGTGGCAGGTCAACCGCAACTCGGTGGCGCGCGGCGTGGCCATCGGCGTGTTCTTCGGCCTGCTGATCCCGGTCGCGCAGATTCCGGCCGCCGTGCTGCTCTCGCTGACCGTCCGGGCCAACGTCTGGGTCGCGGCGCTGTCGACGCTGATCAGCAACCCCTTCACCTACGGGCCGCTGTACATCCTGGCCTACCGCATCGGCGCGAGCATCCTCCCCCCGGTGGTGGTCGAGCGGCAGGTGCCCGATGACCATGCGCTGACGGTGCTGCAGTGGATCGTCGAGGGCGTGAACTGGCTTACCGGCATCGGCCGCCCGCTGGTGCTGGGCATGATGATCATGGCCGTGATCGGCGCCGTGGTGAGCTACTTCGGCGTGCTGCTGGGCTGGCGCATCAACGTGCTGATCAAGCGCCGGCGCAAGCAGCAGCGCAACAATGCACGGCGACCGACCGACGCGTCGTGACCCCGTCGCGGCAACGGTGTACCCTGCCCGCAGTTCCTCCCGCATGAAGGCACTGCATCCCCATGAACGAAGCGGTTGAAGACGGCACGGAGCGCGTCATCGACGGCGTGCGCCGGGTGTATTACGACGGCTACTGGATCAAGGCCTACGACCCGCCCGCCGATTCGCTGAAGGAAAAGCGCCGGCTGATCGAGGCACTCACGCGGCGCCTGTTCAACCACGTCGAGCACGGCATCAACGTGCCCGGCGACCGGCTCGACGAGGCGCGCGCGGCCTACGACGCCGAGAGCGTGCCGGAGCGCAAGCGCGTCAAGGGCGCGATGCTGGCCGGCGCCCTGTTCAACCGCGCGGCCGACAACTTCACGAAACTCGTCGTCCTGCAGGCGCGGGGCGAGGACGTGTCACAGCACGCACTGATGCGCGAGTGCGGACGCTGTCTGCAGGAGGCGCTGTCGCTGGGCCGCATGGTGCTCCACCGCAGTGGCGACGAAGGCATCGACGAGCTGTGGGGCGAACCCTTCCGGGCGTTCTCGATCCCGATCGAGGCCTTCTACCAGAGCCGCTACATCAAGATCGCCGGCGCGCTGCGCGGCATCGACCGCATCAGCGAGGCGATGACCGCGACCTTCGGCAACACACAGCTGTTCCGGGGCATCGAGGCGCCGATCGCGGCGCTGTGCCGGGCCGCCAAGGCCAAGTGCGAGACGCTGCGCACCGACGCCGACATCTTCGACATCTGGACCGACTTCGTCGTCGCCGGCGAGCACCTGACGGCCTTCACACCGCGGCTCGTCAACACGCCCACGCTGGAGACGCTGCAGTTCGCCGGCGAGGGCCGCCAGATCCTCGCGCGCGGACGCGACCTGATCGGCGATATCGCGCGGGCGCGCGTCGCCATGCCCAAGAGCACGCGGGAATTCATCGAACGCTGCGAGCGCTACCGGGAACGGGCGCGCGCGCACCTGAACCCGGCCGTGCTGGGAGCCTGAGCCGGCCGGCTCAGGCGATGATGCCGCCGCCCAGGCAGACCCTGGACTCGTACACCACCACGCTCTGGCCCGGCGTCAGCGCCCACTGCGGCTGGGCGAAGACGATCTCCGCGCCGTCGGCGTCGATGCGGTCGATCTCGCACGGTTCGTCGGGCGCGCGGTAGCGCGGCTTGGCCGTATACACCCAGTGGGTCCGCGGCGCGCGGCCGGAGATCCAGTTGAGGTCGATGGCCTGCAGGCGGTCGCGCAGCAGCGCCGGATGGTCGTGCCCCTGCACCACGTACAGCACGTTGGCGGCGACGTCCTTGGCCGCGACGTACCACGCCTCGTGCTCGCCGGCGGCGTCCTGCCGCCCCTTCACGCCGCCGATGCGCAGGCCCTTGCGCTGGCCGATCGTGTGGTACATCAGCCCGTCGTGCTCGCCGAGCACGCGGCCGTCGTCGAGCGAGCGGATCTCGCCCGGCTGCGTCGGCAGGTAGCGCATCAGGAACTCGCGGAACGGGCGCTCCCCGATGAAACAGATGCCGGTCGAGTCACGCTTGGTCGCCACGTGCAGGCCGGCCTCGGCGGCCAGCCGGCGCACCTCGCGCTTGTACAGGCCACCGAGCGGGAACAGCGTCTTCGACAGCTGTTCCTGGTTGAGCCGGTACAGGAAGTAACTCTGGTCCTTGGTGCCGTCCTCGGCCTTGAGCAGCTGGTACTCGACGCGGCCGTCGTTCTCCCAGCGGCGCACCTGCGCGTAGTGGCCGGTGGCGATGCGCTCGGCACCCAGACCCATGGCATGGTCGAGGAAGCAGCGGAACTTGATCTCGGAGTTGCACAGGATGTCGGGATTGGGCGTGCGGCCGGCCTCGTACTCGCGCAGGAAGTCGGCGAACACGCGCTCCTTGTATTCCCTCGAGAAGTTGACGACCTCCAGGTCGATGCCGATCACGTCGCACACCGAGGCCACGTCCACGAGGTCCTGCCGCGACGAGCAGTACTGGTCGTCGTCGTCGTCCTCCCAGTTCTTCATGAACAGGCCGGTGACGCGGTAGCCCTGCTGCTTGAGCAGCCAGGCCGTGACCGATGAATCGACGCCGCCCGACATGCCGACCACGACATGCATGCCCGCGGGGTCTCGTTCGACTGACATCTGCACTTCCTCCTCAGCCCCGCTCAGGCGGGGTACCACAGCACGTCGAGCGGATGGCGACGACCGGCCAGCCAGTCCTCGAAGGACCGCAGCACCAACGGGCTGCGATGGCGCGGCACGCTCTCGCGCAGTTCGGCCTCGGTCATCCACAGGGCGCGCACGATGCCGCGGTCCAGCGCCTGCCCGGCGACCGGCCCGTCGGCCGTGCCGGAGAACGTGAACCGCACGTAGGTGATGTCCTGCGGCATCAGCCGCCACTGGTAGACGCCGATCAGCGCGGCCGGCCGGAACGCGTGGGCCGTCTCCTCGAGCACCTCGCGCACCGCCGCCTCGACCAGGGACTCGCCCGGCTCGAGGTGCCCGGCCGGCTGATTCAGGCGCAGCCCGTCGGCGGTTTCCTCCTCGACCATCAGGAAGCGCCCGTCGCGCTCGATCACGGCGGCCACCACCACGTTCGGCTTCCAGCTTCGCTCCATCGCCACAACCCGGAAAAAAGAGCGTGATTCTACCCCGCCCGCCCCGGCCCGGCGAGCCCGCGCACGGCACGAAGTCTGGCCTCGGCGGCAAATTGACCGCGGTCAAGGATAGCCAAACCTCGTACGCCAAAAGTGGCATCAACATTTGATGTAACGGGTCCGAGTCAGTAACATTGGCGCGTTTTGTTTAGCCGACCCAAAACGCTCTCAGACACTGCCGCTAGGCATCAAGGGAGGTTGAAATGGCGTAGCAGTACCACTCGGGGTTTCGGTCGGCACCCGACAACCAGGATCAGACCTCTATGCTTATAAAGATCAAGAAAGGCCTGGATCTGCCGATCAGCGGAAAACCTGAACAACGGGTGGAAAACGCTCGCGCAGTCAGGCACGTGGCGGTCATCGGCGTGGATTACGTCGATCTCAAGCCCACCATGCACGTGGCGGAAGGTGACAAGGTCAAACTGGGACAGCCGCTGTTCGAGCACAAGAAGCTGCCCGGCGTGGTCTTCACGGCCCCCGGCGCCGGTGAAGTCGTGGCCGTCAACCGCGGCGCGCGGCGCATGCTCCAGTCGGTGGTCATCCGTCTGGACGACAGCGAGGAGGCGGTCGAGTTCAAGTCCTACCCGGCCAGCCAGCTCGAGTCGCTGAGCGCCGAGGAGGTTCGTTCCAACCTGCTCGCTTCGGGTCTCTGGACCGCGTTCAAGACGCGTCCCTTCGGCAAGATCCCGCATCCGGAATCCACCCCGGCTTCGATCTTCGTCACGGCCATCGACACCAACCCGCTGGCCGCCGATCCGCAGATCATCATCAACGAGAACGCCGAAGCCTTCGCCAACGGCCTGAAAGTGCTCGCCCACCTGACGGGCGGCGCGCTGTGGGTCTGCAAGGCAGCCGACGCCACCCTCTCCGGCGTGAGCGACAACGGCAAGGTGCGTGTGGTGAGCTTCGACGGCCCGCATCCGGCCGGCCTGCCGAGCACCCACATCCACCACCTCGACCCGGTCAACGCCGAGAAGACGGTCTGGCACCTGAACTACCAGGACGTGATCGCCTTCGGCCAGCTGTTCACCACCGGCCGCCTGCCGACCGAGCGCGTCATCTCCGTCGCCGGTCCGCGTGCCAAGAACCCGCGCCTCCTGCGCACCCGCCTCGGCGCCAGCCTCGACGAGCTGCTCGAGGGCGAGACCGTCGAGGGCGCCAACCTGCGCGTGGTGTCCGGTTCGGTCTGGTCCGGTCGCCGCGTCAACGGCTGGTCGGCCTACCTCGGCCGCCATCACCTCCAGGTCTCGATCCTGCAGGAAGGCACGCCGCGCGAGTTCATGGGCTGGCTCAACCCGGCCGGCAAGAACAAGTTCTCGCTGCTCAACGTGATGCTGTCGAGCTTCTCCCGCAACAGCGGCCGCGAGTTCGACTTCACCTCCTCGCAGAACGGCAGCCCGCGTGCGCTCGTTCCGGTCACGTCCTTCGACGACATCATGCCGATGGACATCCTGGTGACCCCGCTGCTGCGCTACCTCCTCGTGATGGACACCGACATGGCCCAGAAGCTGGGCTGTCTCGAGCTCGACGAGGAAGACATGGCGCTGTGCTCCTTCGTGTGCGTCGGCAAGCACGATTACGCCCCGGTGCTCCGTCAAAACCTTAGCCAGATTGAGAGGGAAGGCTGATGTCAGGCATTCGACGCTTCCTCGACAGGATCGAGCCGCAGTTCCACAAGGGCGGCCGATTCGAGAAGTACTACGCGATCTACGAGATGGTGGATACGTTCCTGTATTCGCCCCCCGACACCACGCGCACCGCGCCGCACGTGCGTGACGGCATCGACCTCAAGCGCATGATGAGCTATGTGGTCGTGGCGCTGATCCCGTGCATCCTGTGGGCCTGGTTCAACACCGGCTACCAGGCCAACCTCGCGATGGCCGACCTCGGCATCGTGCGCGAGGACTGGCGTGGCGCCCTGCTCTCGGCCTTCGGCATCGGCTTCAACCCCGACAGCCTCTTCGCCAACATGGCGCACGGCTTCCTGCTGTTCCTGCCGATCTACCTGACGACGCTGATCGTCGGCGGTCTGTGGGAAGTGCTGTTCGCCACCGTGCGCAACCACGAGGTGAACGAGGGCTTCCTCGTGACCTCGATGCTCTACACGCTGACCATGCCGCCGGAAATGCCGCTGTGGATGGTCGCGCTGGGCATCAGCTTCGGCGTGGTGATCGGCAAGGAAGCCTTCGGCGGAACGGGCAAGAACTTCCTCAACCCCGCGCTGACCGGCCGTGCCTTCCTGTACTTCGCCTACCCGGCCGAGATCTCCGGTGACCAGGTGTGGGTGGCCGTGGACGGCTTCTCGTACGCGACCCCGCTGGGTCTGGGCGAGACGGGCGGCATCGCGGCCATCACCGAGAGCGTGAGCTGGACGCAGGCCTTCCTCGGCCTGATGCCGGGCTCGATGGGCGAGACCTCGACGCTGGCCATCCTGATCGGCGGCCTGTTCCTGCTCTACACCCGCATCGCCTCGTGGCGCATCGTCGCCGGCGTGGCCGTGGGCGTGATCGTGACCTCGCTGCTGTTCAACGCCGTCGGCAGCGACAGCCGCCCGATGATGTCCATGCCGTTCTACTGGCACTTCGTCGTCGGCGGTCTGGCCTTCGGTGCCATGTTCATGGCGACCGACCCGGTCTCGGCCTCGATGACCAATGCCGGCCGCTGGGCGTTCGGCATCCTGATCGGTTTCATGACGGTCGTGATCCGCTGCATCAACCCGGCATTCCCGGAAGGCATCATGCTCGCGATCCTGTTCTCGAACCTTTTCGCACCACTGATCGACTACGTGGTCATCCAGATGAACATCCGACGGAGGGAGCGCCGCCATGTCCGCGCCTGAGCAAAAGTCCGCCGGCGGCCCGCTGGCATCCATCCTTGCCCTGCCCAACGACAGCGGCAAGAAGACGATCTTCATGGCGGTGGCCGTGTGTCTCGTCTGTTCCGTAGTCGTCGCCTCCGCGGCGGTCGGCCTGCGCCCGCTGCAGGCGGCCAACCAGGAGGCTGACCGGATCCGCAACATCATCGAGGTGGCCGGCATCTCCAAGCCCGGCCAGAGCGCGGCCGAGGCCTTCCGCCAGAACGTGGAATCCCGCCTGATCCGCCTCGAGGACGGCAGCGACAGCGACGCGTTCGACGTGTCGACCTTCGACATCGAGAAGGCGGCCAAGGACCCGGCCATGTCGCGCGTCCTGCCCGGCGAGGTCGACGGCGCCAACATCAAGCGCCAGCCGACCCACATGCCGATCTACGTCGTCAAGAACGCGGACGGCAACATCACGCGCCTGATCCTGCCGGTGTACGGCAAGGGCCTGTGGTCCACGCTGTACGGCTTCCTCGCCCTCGACGGCGACCTGAAGACCGTCAGCGGCCTGAAGTTCTACCAGCACGCCGAGACCCCGGGTCTGGGCGGCGAGGTGGACAACCCGAACTGGCGCGCGATCTGGAACGGCAAGGTCGCGTACGACGACCAGGGCAAGCCCAGCATCCAGCTCGTCAAGGGCGGCGTCGACAGCTCCGCGCCGGGCGCGCAGCACAAGATCGACGGTCTTGCCGGCGCGACGCTGACCTCGCGCGGGGTCGAGAACCTGATCAACTTCTGGCTCGGTGACGCCGGCTACGGCCCGCTCATCGAACGCCTGCGCAACGAAAGGGGTTAATCCATGGCCACCGATACGAAGAAAATCCTCACCGGCCCGGTCGTCGACAACAACCCGGTGATCCTCCAGGTACTGGGCATCTGCTCGGCCCTGGCGGTCACGACCAAGATGTCGACGGCGCTGACGATGGCCATCGCGCTGACGCTGGTGACCGGCTTCTCGAGCCTGCTGATCTCGACGATCCGCAACCACATCCCGTCGAGCATCCGGATCATCGTCCAGCTGACGATCATCTCGGCCCTCGTGATCGTGGTCGACCAGGTCCTGCGCGCCTTTGCCTACGGCCTGGCCAAGGAGCTGTCGGTGTTCGTGGGCCTGATCATCACGAACTGCATCGTGCTCGGCCGCGCGGAAGCCTTCGCGCTGAAGAACCCGCCCGTTCCGAGCTTCCTGGACGGCATCGGCAACGGCCTGGGCTACAGCGCGATCCTGCTCGTGATCGCCTTCATCCGCGAACTGTTCGGCTCGGGCTCGCTGTTCGGCGTGCAGGTCCTGTCGCTCGCCAAGGACGGTGGCTGGTACGTGCCCAACGGCATGCTGCTGCTGCCGCCGAGCGCCTTCTTCCTCATCGGCCTGCTGATCTGGGCCGTGCGTTCCTGGAAGCCCGAGCAGGTCGAAAAACCTGACTTCCAGATTCAGGCTCACCGCGCAGAGGTGTCGTAATGGAATCCCTGATCAATCTCTTCATCACCTCGATCTTCGTCGAGAACCTCGCGCTCTCGTTCTTCCTCGGGATGTGCACCTTCCTCGCCATCTCCAAGCAGATCGGCGCGGCGTTCGGCCTCGGCATCGCCGTGGTCGCCGTGCAGGCGCTGACCGTTCCGGTCAACCACCTGCTCTACGCCTTCCTGCTGCGTGACGGCGCGCTGTCGTGGGCCGGCCTGTCGGACGTGAACCTGAGCTTCCTGGGCCTGATCAGCTACATCGGCGTCATCGCCGCGCTGGTGCAGATCCTCGAGATGTTCCTCGACAAGTATGTGCCGTCGCTCTACAACGCCCTGGGCGTGTACATGCCGCTGATCACGGTGAACTGCGCCATCATGGGCGGCACCCTGTTCATGGTGGAGCGCGACTACAACTTCGCCGAAAGCGTGACCTACGGCATCGGCTCCGGCGTGGGCTGGGCGCTGGCCATCACGCTGCTGGCGGGTATCCGCGAGAAGCTCAAGTACGCTGACATCCCGGCCGGCCTGCAGGGCCTGGGCATCACCTTCATCTCGGCGGGGCTGATGTCGCTGGGCTTCATGTCCTTCTCCGGCATCCAGCTCTGATTCGGCGAGGTATCACACATGACTGAAATCATCCTCGGTGTCGTATTCTTCCTCGGCATCGTCATCCTGCTGGTCTACATCATCCTGGCCGCCCGCTCGAAGCTGGTGGCGACCGGCAACGTGAAGATCGAGATCAACGGCGAGAAGACCATCGAAGTGCCGGTCGGCGGCAAGCTGCTCGGCGCCCTGGCCAACGCCAAGATCTTCGTCGGCTCCGCCTGCGGCGGCGGCGGCACCTGCGCCCAGTGCCGGGTCAAGGTGTTCGAGGGCGGCGGCGCCATCCTCCCGACCGAGACCGGCCACATCAACAAGCGCCAGGCCCGTGAGGGCGAGCGCCTGTCCTGCCAGGTCGCCGTCAAGCAGAACATGAAGATCGAGGTTCCGGAAGAGGTCTTCGGCGTCAAGAAGTGGGAGTGCACGGTGCGCTCCAACGACAACGTCGCGACCTTCATCAAGGAGCTCGTGCTCGAGCTGCCCGAAGGCGAGAACGTCGACTTCCGCGCCGGCGGCTACATCCAGATCGAGGCGCCCCCGCACGAGGTCGACTTCAAGAACTTCGACATCGCCGAGCGCTTCCGCGACGACTGGGACCGCTACAACCTGTGGCAGTACAAGTCCAAGGTCGACGACACCACGGTGCGCGCCTACTCGATGGCGAACTACCCGGAAGAGAAGGGCATCATCATGCTCAACGTCCGGATCGCCACCCCGCCTCCGGGCATGAACGGCGTGCCCCCGGGCAAGATGTCCTCGTTCATCTTCAACCTGAAGAAGGGCGACAAGGTCACGATCTCCGGCCCGTTCGGCGAGTTCTTCGCCCGCGACACCGACGCCGAGATGGTATTCATCGGCGGTGGTGCCGGCATGGCCCCGATGCGCTCGCACATCTTCGACCAGCTGCGTCGCCTGAAGTCCAAGCGCAAGATGAGCTTCTGGTACGGCGCCCGCTCCAAGCGCGAGATGTTCTACGTCGAGGACTTCGACATGCTCGCCCGCGAGAACGAGAACTTCGTCTGGCACTGCGCGCTGTCCGATCCGCTGCCGGAAGACAACTGGACGGGCTACACGGGCTTCATCCACAATGTGCTGTATGAGAATTACCTCAAGAACCACCCGGCTCCGGAGGATTGCGAGTTCTACATGTGCGGCCCCCCGATGATGAACGCCGCGGTCATCCAGATGCTGCTCGATCTGGGCGTCGAACGCGAAAACATCATGCTCGACGACTTCGGCGGCTGATGTTCCTTCCCGCCGACCAGGCCTCCCCCGGCCGGGTCGGCGTCACCACTCTGGAGACCGCATGTCGATCTACCTCATCACCTTCCTGATCATGGGTATCGCCATCGTCGCGATGGCCGTCGGCGTGTTCGCCGGCCGCAAGCCGATCGCGGGCAGCTGCGGTGGACTGAACAAGTTCAACATCGAATGCGTGGCCGGATGCGACAAGCCCTGCCCGAAGCGCGAAGCCCGCGCCAAGGCCGCACAAGAGCAATAACCACGACGCAACCAAAGGGGGAACCATGCTCAAGTCTCTTCTCGTCAAAGACTACATGTCCGGCGATCCGCTGGCCTTCACGCCCGACATGGACGTGCTCGACGCGATCCACCAGCTCATCGAGCATGAGATGACCGGCGCGCCGGTCGTCGACAACACCGGCCGCGTGGTCGGTTTCCTGTCCGAGAAGGACTGTATCAAGACCGCGGTAAGCGCCTCCTACCACAAGGAGAAAGGCGGCCGCGTGCGCGAGCTGATGTCGAGCAACGTCATCACGCTGGAACCCGATTCCTCGCTGATGGAAGCGGCCGAGATGTTCGTCGCCAGCCCGTACCGCTGCTACCCGGTCGTGCAGGAAGGCAAGCTCGTCGGCCAGCTTTCGCGCCGCAACGTGCTCCGGGCCCTCGAACGGCTCTGGTAACCCCTCCTGGACTGAATCCGAAGCCGGCCCTGCGCCGGCTTTTTTCATGTCCGGCCCCGTCTCGGCGCCACTCGGATTGCGTTAGAATTCGTACTTTTCCCGGGCGGTGCGCCGCCCTGATACCCGCTGGAGAGATCTTCCATGTCCATGGCCGACCGTGACGGTTACATCTGGTACGACGGCAAGCTCGTACCGTGGCGCGAAGCGACGACGCACGTCCTCACCCACTCCCTTCACTACGGCGTGTCCGTGTTCGAGGGCGTACGCGCGTACCCGACCGAGCGCGGCACCGCGATCTTCCGTCTGGCCGAGCACACGCAGCGTCTGCTCAACTCCGGCAAGATCTACATGATGAACATCCCGTACGGCCACAAAGAGTTGATGCAGGCTCAGATCGAGGTCGTGCGCGCCAACCAGCTCAAGTCGTGCTACCTGCGCCCGATCGCCTTCTACGGCTCGGAAAAGATGGGCATCTCGACGCGCGGCGCCACCGTCCACGTGGCCGTCGCCGCCTGGCCGTGGGGCGCCTACCTGGGCGAGGACGGCCTCGAGAAGGGCATCCGCGTGAAGACCTCCTCCTACGCGCGCCACCACGTCAACGTGACGATGCCTCGCGCCAAGGTCGCCAGCACCTACGCCAACTCCATCCTCGCCAACCTCGAGGTCACGGCCCAGGGCTACGACGAGGCGCTGCTGCTCGACACCCAGGGCTTCGTCGCCGAGGGCGCGGGCGAGAACCTCTTCGTCGTCAAGGACGGCAAGATCTACGAACCCGAGATCGCCTCGGCGCTGACCGGCATCACGCGTGACTCGGTGATCACGATCGCGCGCGAGCTCGGCTACGAGGTGCAGGCCAAGCGCCTGACGCGTGACGACATCTACATCGCCGACGAGGCCTTCTTCACCGGCACCGCCGCCGAGGTCACGCCGATCCGCGAACTCGACGACCGCGTCATCGGCGCCGGCTCGCGCGGCCCCGTCACACAGAAGATCCAGGCCCGCTACTTCGACATCGTCAACGGCCGCGCGCCCGAGTACGAGCACTGGCTGTCCTACGTCTGACCCTTTCCCCCGCGCGCCGTGGCCGATCACCCGACATCCCCGTGGTGGCTGCCCGGCGCGCACCTGCAGACGCTCTACCCGCTTCTCCGCAAGCCCGCCGCGCTGCCGCTGCGGCGTGAGCGCGTCGAACTGCCCGACGGCGACTTCATCGACATCGACTGGCTCGACGGCCCGCAGGCCGCCCCCCTGGTCGTGCTGTTCCACGGCCTCGAGGGTTCCTCCCGCTCCCACTACGCGCGATCCCTCGCGCACGCGCTGCGGCAACGCGGCTGGCGCGGCGCCTTGCCGCACTTCCGCGGCTGCTCGGGAGAACCGAACCGGCTCGCGCGCGCTTACCACTCCGGCGACAGCGACGAGGTCGACCGCATGCTGCGCCACGTCCTGCCCGCCTGCGGCGACGCGCCGCTGCTCGCCGCGGGCGTCTCCCTCGGCGGCAACGCCCTGCTCCGCTGGCTCGGCGAGCGGCGCCACGAGGACGGCGTGCCGCTGCGGGCCGCGGTCGCGATCTGCCCGCCGCTGGACCTGACCGTATGCGGCCACGCGCTCGCGCGCGGCTTCAACCGCATCTACACGCGCCACTTCCTGTCCACGCTCAAGCCCAAGGCCCTCGCCAAGCTCGACCGGTTTCCCGGCCTCTTCGACCACCGCCGCCTGCTCGCGGCCGACACGCTGCACGCCTTCGACGACGTCTACACCGGCCCGGTGCACGGCTTTGCCGGCGCGGACGACTACTGGCGCCGCGCCTCGTCCCGGCCGCTGCTTCGCGCGATCACACTGCCGACGCTGCTGCTGACGGCCGCCAACGACCCGTTCGTGCCGCCCGCGGCGATACCGGACGCGACCGAGCTCGCCTTGGCCCTGCGCCACGAGCATCCCGCCGGCGGCGGCCACGTCGGCTTCGTCACGGGCACCTTCCCGGGCCGCACGGACTGGCTCGCGCAGCGCATCACCGAATTCCTCGCCCGGTACGCCTGAGCCCGCTGCATCTGCCATAATCGGGGCTGGTCAATGCTTCAAGACGAGTTCATGCCCTACGTCGCACCCGCCCCCGAGATCTTCAAGGCCTATGACATCCGGGGGATCGTCGGCCGCAGCCTGACCGTCGACGCCGTCCGTGCCATCGGCCATGCGCTCGGCTCCGAGGCGCGCGCACGCGGGCAGCGCGGCATCGCCATCGGACGCGACGGCCGCCTGTCCGGCCCCGAACTGGCCGGAGCGCTCGCCGACGGCCTGCGTGCCGCCGGCATCGACGTCATCGACATCGGCGCCGTGCCGACCCCGCTGACCTACTTCGCCGCCCACCACCTCGGCGTGCACTCCTGCGTCAGTGTCACCGGCAGCCACAACCCGCCCGACTACAACGGCCTCAAGATCGTGCTGGGCGGCCAGACGCTGCACGGCCCGCTGATCCAGGACCTGCGCCGGCGCATCGTCGAGGACGACCTCGTCCATGGCGCGGGCACGCTGTCGCACGCCGACGTGCGCGACGCCTACGTCGAGCGCGTGCTGTCCGACGTCAAGCTCGCGCGGCCAATGAAGGTCGTCGTCGACTGCGGCAACGGCATCGCCGGCGACATCGCCCCACGCCTGCTGCGCGGTCTCGGCTGCGAGCTGACCGAGCTGTTCTGCGACGTCGACGGCCACTTCCCGAACCACCATCCGGACCCGTCCAGGCCCGAGAACCTTCAGGACCTGATCCGCGCGCTACGCGACGGCGACGCGGAGCTGGGGCTGGCCTTCGACGGCGACGGCGACCGTCTCGGCGTCGTCACGCGCGACGGCCACATCATCTATCCCGACCGCCAGCTGATGCTGTTCGCGGCCGACGTGCTGTCGCGGGTGCCGGGCGGCGAGATCATCTACGACGTCAAATGCACGCGCCTGCTCGACGGCTGGATCCGCCGGCATGGCGGCCGCCCGACGATGTGGAACACCGGCCACGCGCTGATCAAGGGCAAGCTCGCCGAAACCGGCGCGCCGCTGGCCGGCGAGATGAGCGGCCACGTGTTCTTCAAGGAGCGCTGGTACGGCTTCGACGACGGCCTGTACACGGCCGCGCGGCTGCTCGAGATCCTGTCGCGTCACGACGATCCGGGCGCGGTGCTCGATGCCCTGCCCGAGGCCGTCAGCACGCCGGAGCTGAACATCGCGATGCAGGAAGGCGAGCCCTTCGAACTCGTCCGCCGGCTGCGCGAGCAGGCCCGCTTCGACGGCGCCGAACGCATCATCACGATCGACGGCGTGCGGGTCGAGTACGCCGATGGCTTCGGACTGGCGCGCGCATCGAATACCACGCCCGTGGTCGTGCTGCGCTTTGAGGCCGATGACAAGGAGGCGCTCGGACGCATCCGCGAGGACTTCCGGCAGGCCCTCCTCTCGGTGTGGCCCGGACTTTCGATCGACTTCTGAGGACACGCGAGCGCCGTGCAGGATTCCGACGACGAAATCTTCCTCGGCCGCCAGCCGATCCTGGACCGACGCCAGCGCCTGTACGCGTACGAGCTGCTGTTCCGCAACGGTCGCATCGACGTCGCCGAGGTCGGCGACAAGGTGCGCGCCACGGCCACCGTCATCGTCAACACCTTCAACGGTCTCGGCGTGGACGCCGCGCTGGGCGGCCTGCGCGGCTTCATCAACGTCGACGAGGACTTCCTGTTCTCCGACACGCTGGAACTGCTTCCACCGCAGGCCGTCGTGCTCGAGATCCTCGAGGACGTGCCCGCCACCCCCGAAGTCGTCGCACGCTGCCGCCGGCTCAAGGCCGCCGGCTACCAGCTCGCGCTCGACGACGTCACGCAGATCCGCGCCGAGAACCGCGAGCTGATCGAGCTTGTCGACATCGTCAAGGTAGACGTCTCGCCGCTTTCGCAGGACGAACTGGCCACGCTCGCGGCGCGTCTCGCCCCGCTGGGCAAGCAGCTGCTGGCCGAGAAGATCGAATCACGCGAGGACCTCGAGTTCTGTGCCCGGCACGGCTTCACGCTGTTCCAGGGCTATTTCTTCGCTCGCCCGGCAATCATCGCCGGCAAGCGCGTCGACTACGCCCGGCTCGCCCTCGTGCGCCTGCTCGGCATGATCATCGGCGACGCCGAGACCGCCGCCATCGAGGACGAGCTCAAGCACGAACCTGCGCTGGTCGTGAAGCTGCTGCGCATGATCAACTCGGTCGGCGCCGGCACGACGACGCGCATCACATCCCTGCGACACGCCATCACGATCCTGGGCCGTCGCCAGCTGCAGCGCTGGCTGCAGCTGCTGATCTTCGCTTCCAGCGGCACCAGCGGCGGCGGCAACCCTCTGCTGACGATGGCCGCCGCGCGCGGACGCCTGATCGAGCTGCTGGCCGCCGACCTGGCCAGCGACGATCCGTGCTTCGCCGACCAGGGCTTCATGACCGGCGTGATTTCGCTGATGCCGGTGGTGTTCGCGGTACCCATTGAGGAGATCGTCGTACCGCTGAACCTGCCTGAAGCGGTGCAGGAAGCGCTGTGCAACCGCGCGGGCCGGCTCGGCCGGCTGCTCGAACTGGCCGAGGCCGGCGAGCGCGACGACATGGTCCGCACCGCCGCGCTGATGCACGAGCTGGGCCTGAAGGCCAGCATGCTCAACCGTGCCCAGACCCGCGCGATCGCGTGGGCGACCCGTATCGACAACGAAAACGGGGCGGCCTGAGCCGCCCCGTGTACCGGGAACCGCACCGCCCGTTCAATCGAGGCGCTGCGCCACCCAGTCCCTGACCGAAGCCAGCGCCGCAGGCAGGTTCTCCGGCTGCGTGCCGCCGGCCTGGGCCATGTCCGGACGGCCGCCGCCCTTGCCGCCGACCTGGCCCGCGACCATGTTCACGAGCTCTCCGGCCTTGACCCTGGACGTGAGGTCGGCCGTGACGCCGGCGATCAGGCTGACCTTGCCTTCGCCCGCCGAGGCCAGCACGACGATGGCCGAGCCGAGCTTGTCCTTGAGCTTGTCCATGGTCTCGCGCAGCGTCGGCACGTCGGCGCCGTCCAGCGCCGCCGCCAGCACCTTCGCGCCGCCGACCTCGACCGCCTGCGCGGCCAGATCGTCGCCCTGACTGGACGCGAGCTTGGACTTCAGGCGCGCGATCTCCTTCTCAAGCGCGCGCACGTTCTCCATGATGCCGGCCACGCGCGCGACGACCTCGTCCGGCTGGACCTTCATCGCCGCCGACAGGCCGGCCACGCGGCGTTCCTGCTCCTGCAGGTAGCGCAGCGCGTTCTCGCCGGTGATGGCCTCGACGCGGCGGATGCCGGCGGCCACACCGCTCTCGGACACGATCTTGAACAGACCGATGTCGCCGGTGCGGGTGACGTGCGTGCCACCACACAGTTCCTTCGAGGAGCCGATCGTCAGCACGCGCACCTCCTCGCCGTACTTCTCGCCGAACAGCATCACGGCGCCGGACTTCTGCGCCGCCTCCAGCGCCATGACCTCGGCGCGCGTCGGCGTGTTGGCGAGGATCTCGCGGTTGACGATCTCCTCGATCTGGCGGATCTCGTCGGCCGTGACCGGAGCGTTGTGCGTGAAGTCGAAGCGGGTCTTTTCCGCATCGACGAGCGAACCCTTCTGCTGCACATGGGCGCCGAGCACCTCGCGCAGCGCCTTGTGCATCAGGTGCGTGACCGAGTGGTTGCGTGCGGTGGCCGCGCGGGCCTCGACATCGACGCGGGCCGTGACGTTCTGGCCGCGGACGATACGGCCGGTGGTCACGATGCCGTGGTGACCGAACACCGAGGCCTGGATCTTCTGCGTGTCCTCGACCGCGAAGATGCCCGAACCGCCGCGCAGCTCGCCGCGGTCGCCGACCTGGCCACCGGACTCGGCGTAAAACGGCGTCTCGTCGAGCACGACGACCCCGAACTCGCCCTCGGCCAGTTCATCCACCTCGCTGCCGTCGCGGTACAGCGCGAGCACCTTGGCCTGCTCCTCGAGGCTTTCGTAGCCATGGAAGCGGGTCTCCGGACCGGAGTACTCGAGTGCGACAGCCATGCGGAACTTGCCGGCCGCACGCGCCTGCGCCTTCTGGCGCGCCATCGCGGCGTCGAACGCCTCGGCATCGACCGTCACACCGCGCTCGCGGCAGATGTCGGCGGTCAGGTCCAGCGGGAAGCCGTACGTGTCGTGCAGCTTGAACGCCGTCTCGCCGTCGAACACCGTGCCGCCGGCGCGCGTGATGGCCTCCAGCTCGCCCTCGACGACGGCCATGCCATTCTCGATGGTCGCGAAGAAGCGCTCCTCCTCCTGCCGCAGCACCTCGGTGACGCGGCGCTGGCCTTCCCTGAGCTCGGGATAGGCGTCCCCCATCTCGGCGACGAGGTCCGGCACCATGCGGTGGAAGAACGGATTGCGCGCGCCGAGCTTCCAGCCGTGGCGGATGGCGCGGCGGATGATGCGGCGCAGGACGTAACCGCGTCCCTCGTTGCCGGGAATCACGCCGTCGGCGACCAGGAAGGAGCAGGCACGGATGTGGTCGGCCAGCACCTTCAGCGACGGCGACTCCATGTCGGCGCCGGAGGTCTCGCGCGCGGCGGCCTTGATCAGGTTCTGGAACAGGTCGATCTCGTAGTTGCTGTGCACGCCCTGCAGCACGGCCGAGATGCGCTCGAGGCCCATGCCGGTGTCCACGGACGGCTTGGGCAGCGGGTGCATGACGCCCTTCTCGTCGCGGTTGAACTGCATGAACACGTTGTTCCAGATCTCGATGAAGCGGTCGCCGTCTTCCTCCGGGCTGCCCGGAGGGCCGCCCCAGATCTCCTCGCCGTGGTCGTAGAAGATCTCGGTGCACGGGCCGCAGGGGCCGGTGTCGCCCATCATCCAGAAGTTGTCGGAGGCATAGCGCGCGCCCTTGTTGTCGCCGATGCGGATCACGCGTTCGGCCGGCACGCCGACCTCCCGGGTCCAGATGTCGTAGGCCTCGTCGTCTTCGGCATACACGGTGACCCACAGTTTCTCGCTCGGCAGCCGGAAGACCTCGGTCAGCAGCTCCCAGGCGTAGGTGATCGCGTCGCGCTTGAAGTAGTCGCCGAACGAGAAGTTGCCCAGCATTTCGAAGAAGGTGTGATGCCGTGCGGTGTAACCGACGTTCTCGAGGTCGTTGTGCTTGCCGCCCGCGCGCACGCATTTCTGCGCGGTGGTCGCGCGCGTGTAGGGCCGCTTGTCGAAGCCGAGGAACACGTCCTTGAACTGGTTCATGCCGGCGTTCGTGAACAGCAGCGTCGGGTCGTCGTGCGGCACGAGCGAGCTCGAGGCGACGATCTGGTGACCCTTGGAGGCGAAGAAGTCGAGGAATTTCTGGCGGATTTCGGCGCTTTTCATGGCGGATCGTGGCCCGGAGAACAGGTCATCCCGAGTATGAAGGAAAGCGCGCAAGTCTAGCACGCCGCCCCTTCCGGCGCTGCCCCGCACGCCCCCCGGCGCGCCGGTTGACACCATCTTGAGACGCTCTGCGCTAGGCTTTGCGGAAACCGACTTCCGATCCGCCCATGACCACCCGCGTCCTCATCGTCGAAGACCAGTCCGCGCTCGCTGCCAACCTCGAGGAATTCTTCGACGAAACGCGCTACAGCCTGGATTTCGCCGCCGACGGCCTGACCGCGCTGCATCTGCTCGCCACACAGACCTACGACGTGGTCGTGCTCGACGTGATGCTGCCCGGCGTGTCCGGCTTCGAGATCTGCCGCCGCATCCGCGAGGACCTGCACAGCAACGTGCCGGTGATCTTCATGACCGCGCGCGGGGAGCTGTCGGACAAGGAGGAAGGCTTCTCGCTCGGCGGCGACGACTACCTCGTCAAGCCCTTCGCGCTGCGCGAGCTGCAACTGCGCATCGACGCGCTGACCCGCCGTGACGCCGTGCACCGTGACGGCGCGCTGCGCGCCGGGCCGGTCAGCTACGACCCCGGCACGCTGACCGCACGCCTCGACGGCGTCGGCGAGGTCATGCTCGGCGGCACGGCCGCGCGCATCTTCGAGCAGCTCGTGCGCCACCACCCGCGCATCGTCACGCACGAGATGCTCAACCGCGTCATCTGGGGCACGGACGACGGCGACGCCCACACGCTGCGCACCCACATCTACGTGCTGCGCCGCACGCTGGAATCGGCGCTCGGCACGGCCCTCGTCGATACCGTGCACGGACGCGGCTACCGCCTGCACCCGCCGCAAGCATGAAGCGCGCCTCGCTCGCCCGGCGGATCTTCCGCATCATCTTCGCCATCGGCGCGATCAACGTTTTCGTGACGATGGTCGCGATCGAGTTCATCTACGAGGACGTCGAGGACACCATCCTCAGTCTCGAGATGGCCGAGGAGCGCGCGTTCATCGAGCGGCGCATCACCGAGCCCGTCCCGCAGGCCTGGCACACGGCGCTGCTGTCCGCGCTGTATGTCCCCGACGGCGCCACCGACGTGGAGCTGCCGCACCTGTTCCGCAACCGGCCCGTGCCCTTCTCGGCCGAGGTCATGGACGGCGAGAAGAGCTACCTGATCTCGATCGACCGCACCGCCTCGCCGCCCGGCGTGCTGTACATGGCGCAGGACATCTCCATCCTCGAGGACCGCGAGGATTTCATGCAGCTGGCGATCACGCTGCTGTGCGGCGGCATGCTGCTGCTGGGCCTGCTGCTCGCCTGGCAGGGTACGCAGCGCGCGATCTGGCCGCTGCACGCGCTGACCGGCGAGATCCGCCGCATCGAGCCCGGCTCGCGCATCAGCCGCGTCGAGGACGGCTACCGTGACGCCGAACTGGCCGACATCGCGCGCACGCTCAACGAGCTGCTCGGCGCGCTCGACGAGTACGTCCGGCGCGAGAAGGCACTCGTGAGCCTGGCCAGCCACGAGCTGCGCACGCCGGTGGCCGTGATCGCCGGCGCGCTCGACGTGCTCGAACAGCGCGGCTCGCTGGGGGACGCGGACCGCCGCACGCTGGCGCGCATCCGCCGCGCCACCGACGAAATGCGCAGCGACGTCGATGCCCTGCTCAAGCTCGCCCGCCGCGGCGACCCCAATCCCGAGCGCGGCCCGGTGAACCTCGCGCACTGCGTCGCCGAGGTCGTCGCCGACGTCGAGGCCTGCACGCCGGAGGCCCGCAGCCGGCTGGTGTGGACCTCGCCCGAGCCGCCGGTCAGCGTGCGCGCCGACCCGGCTCTCGTGCGCATGCTGCTGCGCAACCTGATCCAGAACGCCGTGCGCCACACGCGCGGCAACGTCGAGATCGACATCGCCCCCGAACGCCTGTGCATCCGCGACCACGGCGAGGGCCTGCCCGAGCGCGCCCGCGTGCGGCTCGACGCCGACCGCGCCCCGTCCATCCCCGAGGACGGACTGGGGCTGTTCATCGTGCGTCTGATCTGCGAGCGCCTGGGCTGGACCATCCGCGCCGAGGCCGAGCCCGGATCGGGTACCATCGTCGAACTCGATTTCCCGCGCGCCGCGCACGCCCCCGCCGGGCCGCGCGTCGCGTCCTGACGGAGCAGCACCGATGGGCAACCGCCTCAGCAAGATCTACACGCGCACCGGCGACGCCGGCACGACCGGCCTCGGCAACGGCGAGCGCGTCTCCAAGAACCACCTGCGCGTGCACGCCATGGGCGACGTCGACGAGCTCAACGCCTGCGTCGGCGTGCTGCTGAGCGAACCGCTGCCCGAGGAGGTGGCCGGACTGCTGACCGGCGTGCAGCATGACCTCTTCGACCTCGGCGGCGAGCTGTGCATCCCCGGTACGAGCCTGATCTCCGCGCAGCAGGTCGAGCGGCTGGAACAGGCGCTCGACGGCTTCAACGACACGCTCGAACCGCTCAAGGACTTCATCCTGCCCGGCGGCACGCGCGCCGCGGCGCTGGCGCACCAGGCCCGTACCATCTGCCGCCGCGCCGAGCGCGCCGTCGTCGCGCTGACCGAGCACGAGCCGGTCCGCGAGGCGACGCGCCAGTACCTGAACCGCCTGTCCGATCTGCTCTTCGTGCTCGCGCGCGTGCTCAACCGCGCCGGCGGCCGCGGCGACGTGCTGTGGCAGAAGGGTCGCAACGCCTGACGTCGTGACGCGCCGGGGAAGACGCGGACGCATCCTCCGGACAATCCACAATATCCCCCCCCGAGACGCCGCCCTATTCTCCCGGCATCCCTCGCGCGCACGGCGCGCGACCGAACCTGCGCGGAGATTTCATGGCGGACGACGACAAGTCGCTCGAAGCGCTCGACGAACAGCAGCGCAAGCAGATCCAGGAACTGCTGGAGAAGGAAGCCAAGGCCGAACGGCAGCCTCCGGGCTTCTGGAACTGGGTGGTCTCGCTGCTCGGCGCGGCGCTGGTGCTGATCTATTTCTACGGTGCCGGCTTCCAGGCGCTGCCGACCGAATACCACCTCGGCGTGTACGTGCTCGTCACGTTCATGCTGGTGTTCCTGCTCTACCCTGCCGGCAGCCGCACGGCGCACGTCGTGATGGCCGTGTTCGCGGCCTTCCTGCTGGCCGTGCTGGCCTCGAGCTACCTCGTGTTCGAGTCGCCGTTCGCGCTGTGGGACCAGCTCAGCTACTTCCGCGAGACCTGGACCTATGACGGGCTCTCGCGCGCGATGGAACAGGACCTCGGCCAGCTGTGGGTGCCGCTGGCGCTGACCCTGCCGCTGGCCGCCGTGCTGGTACCGGTCGACCTGCGGCTCGCGCGCCGCTTCCCGCAGTCGCCGACGGCAAGCGACCTCGTGCTGGTCGCCGCGACCGTGATCACCATCGTCTACTGGATCAGCCAGTTCGAGGCGCTCAACTACCGTGCCGGAGCCGAGAACCAGCTCGACCGCATGATCGGCGTCGTGGGCGTGCTGCTGTCACTGGAGGTATGCCGCCGCGTGCTCGGCTGGTCGATCACGCTGGTCGGCATCGGTGCGCTGGCCTTCGGCCTGTTCGGCCCCTACCTGCCGGAGCTGTTCGCGCACCGCGGCTTCTCGTTCGACCGGCTCGCGATCTCGCTCTTCATCACCACCAACGGCGTGTTCGGCGTGATGGCCGGCGTGCTGGCGACCTACGTCATCCTGTTCATCTTCTTCGGCGCCTTCCTGCAACGGTCCGGCGCCGGCAAGTTCTTCATCGACCTGCCGCTGGCCATCGCCGGCCGCTCCACCGGCGGCCCGGCCAAGGTGGCCGTGATCTCGTCGGCCCTGTTCGGCTCGGTGTCGGGCAGCGCGATCGCCAACACCGTGGCCTCCGGCGCGTTCACGATCCCGATGATGAAGCGTGCCGGCTTCAAGCCACACGTGGCCGGCGCCATCGAGCCCGCCGCGTCGATCGGCGGCGCCTTCCTGCCGCCGATCATGGGCGCGGGCGGCTTCCTGATGGCCGAGCTGACCGGCGTGCCCTACACGCACATCATGCTCTACGCCCTCGGCCCGGCGCTGCTGTACTTCCTGGGCGTGTTCTGCATGGTGCACTTCGACGCCCGGCGCCACGGCCTGCACGGCGTCGCGGACGTGCCCGACTGGCGCGACGTGCTGAAGAAAGGCTGGTACTTCTCGCTGCCGCTGATCATCATCACCGTGCTGATGATGCTGGGCCGCTCGCCCGGCAACGCCGCGTTCTGGGCCACGCTGTCGTGCATCGCGATGAGCTGGTTCGACAAGGAAACGCGGATGGGCCCGAAGGAGATCTGGGAAGCCATCCTCGTCGGCGCGCGCAACACCCTGGTCATCGGCTCCACGGTGGGCGTCATCGGCATCATCGTCGGCGTGATCTCGCTGACCGGCATGGGGCTGAAGTTCTCCGACCTCATCATCCAGATGGCCGGCGACAGCCTGCTGATGGCCATCATCCTCATCGCCATCGCCTCGCTGGTGCTGGGCATGGGCGTGCCGGTGACGGCGTCCTACCTGATCATCGCCGTGCTGGCCGTGCCGGCGCTGGGCGAGTACGGCGTGTCCGTGATCGCCGCGCACATGATCGTCTACTGGCTGTCGCAGGACTCGAACATCACGCCGCCGGTGTGCGTGGCGGCCTACGCCGGAGCGGCGATCGCGGGCTCCGACCCGTGGAAGACGGGATGGACGTCGTTCCGCTTCGCGAAGATGCTGTACGTCACCCCGCTCCTGTTCGCCTACGTGCCGGGCATCCTGCTCGAAGGTTCGGCCTTCGACGTCTTCTCGGCCTTCGTCTCGGCCGTGCTCGGCACCATCGCCTTCGGTGCGCTGGCCATGGGCTTCCTGCGTCGCAACACGCGCGCGCACGAATGGATCCTGCTGTGCCTCGCAACCACCCTGCTGTACTGGCCGACCTTCATCACCGACCTCGCGGGGGCGGTGCTGGTCGCGCTGGTATGGTGGCTTCAGCGGGATGCCGAACCGGCCCCCAAGGCCCGGTAAATGCCCGCGTAGCAGCACCCTAGTTCCACAACCAGAGGAGACCATCGACATGATCAGCAAGTTCTTCAAACTCCCGACCACGTTCGGCAGCCTTGCCGTGGCGGCGGTCGCCGCGGTCACGCTGACCGCCTCGCCGGCGGCCGACGCCCAGGTCACGCGTTTGGGCTTCTCCGGCGGCCCCGACGGCGGCACCTTCCAGTACTTCTCGAACGGCATCGCCACGCACCTGTCGCGCGCCGTGCCGAACACCCAGGTGTCGAACATGGTCTCGGCCGGTTCGGTCGAGAACCTGCGTCGGGTCAACTCGCGGGATGCCGACTTCGGCATCGTGTACTCGGGCGACCTCTACCTCGGCATGAACGGCCGCCTGACCAACGACACCAACAAGTACCGCAACGTCCACGTCATCGCCCACCTGTACGGCGCCCCGGGGCACCTGATCGTGCGTGAGGACTCCGGCATCACCGACGTGGCGCAGCTCGCCGGCAAGCAGGTCGCCGTCGGCCCCGCCGGCTCCGGTGCGGCCGCCTCGGCCCAGCGCTTCTTCGAGAGCATCGGGCTGTGGGACAAGATCAAGCCGTCGTTCATCGGCTACTCGCAGGGCGCCTCGGCGCTGGGCGACAACCAGATCGACGCGCTGTGGGTCTTCGCCGGCTTCCCGAACGCCTCGGTGATCCAGGCCGCGACCAGCAACAAGGTCCGTCTGCTGCAGGTCTGGGACGCCGCCCAGAAGGGTACGCTGCCGCAGGACCATCCGTATTACGCCAAGGTCACGATCCCGGCCGGCACCTATCCGGGCGTCGACTATGACGTGCATTCGATCTCCGACTCGGCCCTGTGGGTGGCCGGCCGTCACCTGTCGGCCGACGACGTCTACAAGTACACGTCCGAGATCTACTCCGCGGAAGGCATGAAGTTCATGCACTCGGTGTCCAAGGCCGCCGCGTCGATGACCGTCGAGAACGCCCTGCTCGGCGTCGTGACCCCGGTCCATGCCGGTGCCGCGAAGTTCTGGGAAGAGAAAGGCCTGAAGCTGGAAGCCAGCCACAAGCCGTAACCCGCCCCGCCGCCGCGGACTGCTCCGGCGTCGCGGCGGACCGGACAACGAAAAAGCCCGACCTCGCGGTCGGGCTTTTTTCATCCGGAGCGGGCCCCGTTCACTCGAACTGCGCGGCCCGGCGCACGCGGCGCCTGCGCACGCCGTCGGCCAGCTCCTCGAGCACCGGCACGGTGTCGTCCCAGCTGATGCAGGCGTCGGTGATGCTCTTGCCGTACTCGAGCGGCTGATCCGGCACCAGGTCCTGCCGCCCTTCCTTCAGGTGCGACTCGATCATGACGCCGATGATGCGTTCCTCGCCGCCCGCGAGCTGGCCGGCGATGTCGTGCGCGACCTCGATCTGCAGCGCGTGCTGCTTGCGGCTGTTGGCGTGCGAGCAGTCGATCATCAGCTTGGCCGGCACGCCCGCGGCGGCCAGCGCCTTGCACGCGATGTCGACGCTGCCGGCGTCATAGTTCGGGCCGCCGTTGCCGCCGCGCAGGATCACGTGGCAGTCCTCGTTGCCCTTCGTCGACACGATGGCGGAGTGCCCGGCCTTGGTCACGGACAGGAAATGGTGCGGCGCCTGCGCGGCCTTGATCGCGTCCACGGCGATGCGCACGTTGCCGTCAGTGCCGTTCTTGAAGCCGACCGGACAGGACAGGCCGGAGGCGAGCTCCCGATGCACCTGGCTCTCGGTCGTGCGCGCGCCGATGGCACCCCACGCGATCAGGTCGGCCACGTACTGCGGCGTGATCATGTCGAGGAACTCGGTCGCCGCCGGCAGGCCCAGCTCGTTGATCTCCCACAGCAGCTTGCGCGCGATGCGCAGGCCGTCGTTGATGCGGAAGCTGTTGTCGAGGTACGGGTCGTTGATGAGCCCCTTCCAGCCGACGGTGGTGCGCGGCTTCTCGAAATACACCCGCATCACGACCAGCAGGTCCTCGGCCAGGCGGTCGGCCTCGGCCTTGAGCCGACGGGCGTACTCGAGCGCCGCGTCGGTGTCGTGGATCGAACACGGCCCGACGACGACCAGCAACCGGTCGTCGGCACCGTACAGGATGCGGTGGATCGCCTGACGCGCCTCGTAGGCGGTGCGCGCCGCCTTCTCGGTGGCGGGAAATTCGCGCAGGACGTGGGCCGGCGGGACCAGCTCCTTGATCTCCTGGATGCGCGTGTCGTCGATCGGGGTTTTCGCTGCAGCCATCTTGTGCACCAACACAATTCGGGAAAGTTTCGATTCTAGCGTGCCCCGCGACGGGGGCGCGAACGCGGTTTACCGCAGTGCATCATGGCACGCGGATCAGGTCTTCGGGCGCAGCGCGTGCTTGGGACGGAAGGCCTTGATGACGGACTCGTCGGTCTCGACGTACGGACCGCCGATGAGATCGATGCAGTACGGGATCGCGGCGAACACGCCCACGTGCACGACATTGCCGTCGGCGTCGCGCACGCCTTCCAGCGTCTCGCGGATCGCGCGCGGCTGGCCCGGCAGGTTGACGATCAGGCAGGCGCCGCGCACGACCGCCACCTGGCGCGACAGGATGGCCGTGGGCACGAAGTTCAGGCTGATGCGGCGCATCTCCTCGCCGAAACCCGGCATCTCCTTGTCGCCGACGGCCAGCGTGGCCTCGGGCGTGACGTCGCGCGGAGCCGGACCGGTGCCGCCGGTGGTCAGGATCAGAGAGCAGTTCTTGGTGTCGGCCAGCTCCTTGAGCGTGTCCTCGATGAGCGTGCGCTCGTCCGGAATCAGACGCGTCTCGGCGCGCCACGGCGAAACAAGCGCACGGCCCAGCCATTCGCGCAGGGCCGGGATGCCCAGATCCTCGTAGGTGCCCTCGGAAGCCCGGTCGCTGATCGAAACCAGGCCGATCGTGATGTGTTCGCTCATTCCGTCTCCGTCACGTCAGGTTGTCCGTCATCGGCCGGCGCGCCGTCGAGTTCCCGCAGGATGCGGAAGATCTCGCGGTAGGCGCGCGGCGGCTTGTTCTGCTCGCGCTCGCGCAGCGCGTTGCGCCGCAGCGTACGCAGGTGCTGCAGGTCGGCCTGCGGCCACTGTTCCAGGATGCGCCCCGCCGCGCTCTCGTCGGCGAGGAAGTCGTCGCGCAGGCGCTCGAGCCGGTGGTGGCGGGCGACCTCCTCCCTGGACACGCTGCGGAAGGACTCCAGCGCGGCCTGGATCGGCTCGGCGTCCACACCACGCATCAGCCGCCCGATGTACTGCATCTGGCGCCGACGGGCCTCGTGCTTGGTGATGCGCCGGGCCTCCATGACGGCCTCGCGCAGGTCCTCGGGCAGCTCCACGCGCTTGAGGCGCTCGGCCGGCAGCGCCACCAGTTCCTCTCCGATGGCCTGCAGGGCGTGCATCTCGCGCTTGCGTGCGCTCTTGCTGGGTCGGCCGTCGAACGGGTCGTCGGCGATGTCGTCGGAATCGTGCCGGGTGTAGCTCATCGGAAGGGGGCTGGCTGGAACGGGGTAAGATTATAGCCTTTCACCGCACACCGCCCGTCCCATGCCCGATTCCGGCTTCTCCTTCTCCCACGAACGCCTGCGCGAGATCGCCGCGCGCATCGTCGAACTGGCCCGCGCGCGCGGCGCCGACGCCTGCGAGGCCGAGGTCTCCGAGGGCGTCGGACACACCGTCAGCGTGCGCAAGGACGCCGTCGACACGATCGAGTACAACCGCGACAAGGGCCTCGGCGTCACCGTCTATCTCGGCCGCAGCCGCGGCCACGCGAGCACGTCCGACTTCGGCGACGAGGCGCTGGTCTCGACCGTCGAGGCCGCGCTGTCGATCGCGCGCTTCACCGCGCCGGACTCGGCCGCCGGCCTGCCCGATCCCGAACGGCTGGCGCGCGACGTGCCGGACCTGGACCTCTACCACCCGTGGGACATCGACGTGGCGCAAAGCATCGAGCTGGCACGCCGCTGCGAGCAGGCGGCGTACTCCGCCGGTCCGCAGATCAGCAATTCCGAGGGGGCCAGCGTGTCGACGCAGCGGTCGCACTTCGTGCTCGCCAACAGCCTCGGCTTCCTCGGCGGCTATGCCACTTCGCGCCACAGCGTGTCGTGCAGCGTGATTGCCGGCCAGGGCGACGGCATGCAGCGCGAGTTCTGGTACGACTCGCGCCGCGACGCGCGGGATCTGGACGACATCGAGTCCATCGGCCGACGCGCCGGCGAGCGCGCCATCCGACGGCTGGGCGCGCGCCAGATCGGCACCTGCGAGGTACCCGTGCTGTTCGAGGCGCCGGTGGCGCTGACGCTGCTCGGCAACTTCGCGCACGCCGTGAGCGGCGGCGTGCTGTACCGCAAGTCGAGCTTCCTGCTCGACTCGCTCGGCCAGCCGGTATTCTCGCCCGTCGTCTCGATCGCCGAACGCCCGCACGAGCGCAAGGCCTTCGGCGCCGCGCCCTTCGATTCCGAGGGCGTCGCCACGCATCCGCGGGACGTCGTCGCCGGTGGCGTGCTGCAGGGCTACTTCCTGTCGAGCTACTCGGCGCGCAAGCTCGGCATGCAGACCACCGGCAACGCCGGCGGCTCGCACCAGCTGATCATGCGCGGGGACGAGGACCTGGATTTCGACGCGCTGGTGCGCCGCATGGACCGCGGCCTGATCGTGACCGAACTGCTCGGCCACGGCGTCAATTACGTCACCGGCGACTACTCCCGCGGCGCAGCGGGCTACTGGGTCGAGAACGGCGAGATCCGGCACGCGGTCGAGGAAGTGACCATCGCCGGCAACCTGCGCGACATGTTCCGCGGCATCGTCGGGATCGGCAACGACGCGCTTCCGAGAAGCGCCAAACGCTGCGGCTCCATCCTGATCGAGCGCATGAAGGTGGCCGGCCGCTGAGCCGCCGGCCAAGCCGGTTCCGCGCCCATCCTGCACTTCCTGGCACACCCCCGACATACGGGTTATCCGAGGTTTCGAGGCCTCGCGCGCTCCATATAATCCAGCGCACCCACATAGACCCATAAGAGGGGAGGAGTAGCTGTGCAACGACGCAAGTTCCTGAAACATGCCGGCCTCGCCGGCGTCCTGGCCAGTGCTTCCGCGCCGGCCATCGTGATGGCCCAGCAGAACATCCGCTGGCGTCTCGCCTCCAGCTTCCCGAAATCGCTCGCGACGCTCTACGGCGGTGCCGAAGCCTTCGCCAAGAACGTCTCGGAAGCGACCGGCGGCAAGTTCGAGATCTCGGTGCACGCCGCCGGTGAGCTCGTCCCGGCCTTTGGCGTGCTGGACGCCACGCAGAACGGCACCATCGAGTGCGCCCACACCGCGCCGTACTACTTCTTCGGCAAGGACGAGACCTTCGCGCTCGACTGCTCGATCCCCTTCGGCATGAACTCCCGCCAGCAGACGGCGTGGATGTACGAAGGCAACGGCCTCAAGCTGATGCGCGAGTTCTACGCCGAGTACAACATCGTCAACTTCCCGATGGGCAACTCCGGTGCCCAGATGGGCGGCTGGTACCGCAAGGAGATCAAGTCGGTCGCGGACTTCAACGGCCTGAAGATGCGCATCGGCGGCTTCGGCGGCCGCGTGCTGGCCAAGCTCGGCGCCCTGCCGCAGAACATCCCGGCCGGCGAGATCTACCAGACCCTGGAAAAAGGCACGATCGACGCCGCCGAGTGGATCGGCCCGTACGACGACCTGCGCCTGGGCCTGCACAAGGTCGCGCCGCACTACTACTTCCCGGCCTGGTGGGAAGGCAGCACGCAGTTCACGCTGTTCGTCCATGACAAGGCCTACAACGCCCTGTCGCCGGAATACAAGGCCATCCTCCGTCAGGCCGCCAGCGACGCGCACGTCCGCGTCCAGGCCCGTTACGACGCGCTGAACCCGACCTCGCTGAAACAGCTGATCGCCGAAGGCGCCAAGCTGCATCGCCTGCCGAAGGAGGTCATGGACGCCGCGCTCAAGGCCCGTCACGAGGTGTACGCCGAGCTCAACGAGAAGAACCCGAAGTGGCGCAAGATCTACGCCGACTACGAGTCCTTCATGCGTGACGCCTTCCAGTGGGAGGGCGTTGCCGAGGGCAGCTACAACCAGTACATGGCCGCCCAGAAGCTGTAAGCGTCAACGGACCGCCCGGGTCGCAAGACCCGGGCGGTCTTTTTGTTTTCTGCCGCATCCAGTCCACCGCCACCGCGTGGCCCCGACATGGAGTCCCCGATGGGATTTCTGCTCAAGATTTCCGCGTCCATCGACGCGTTCAATCGGTTCGTCGGCAAGATCATGATCTGGTTCATCTTCGCCGCCACCGTGATCAGCGCCGGCAATGCCGTCGTCCGCAAGCTGTTCAGCCTGGGCTCCAACGCCTGGCTCGAGATCCAGTGGTACCTGTTCGCCGCGGCCTTCATGCTCGGTGCCGCCGCGACCTTCCTGAACAACGGCCACGTGCGCATCGACGTGCTGGCCTGCCGCCTGAGCAGCCGAACCCGCGCGTGGATCGACATCGGCGGCATCCTGATCTTCCTGCTGCCGCTGTGCTGGTTCATGATCGACTTCTCGTGGCCGCTCGTGGCGCGCGCCTATGAGTTCGGCGAGATGTCGTCGAACGCCGGCGGCCTGATCCGCTGGCCGGTGTACGCCACCCTGCCCGCCGGCTTCGTGCTGCTGGGCCTGCAGGCGGTGTCCGAGCTGATCAAGCGGGCCGGCTTCCTCGCCGGCCTCGAGCCCGATCCCTTCGCCGTCTCCGACGAACTCGAAGGCCATGTCACGCCGCCCGCCGAGGCGGCCCTGGAAACCGCCGGCGAGGAGAACAAGTGATGGAATTCCTCGCCGCGAACTTCCCGCCGGTCATGTTCGGCGCGCTGCTGCTGTTCATGCTGTCCGGCTTCCCGGTCGCCTTCTCGCTCGCCGCCTGCGGCCTGTTCTTCGGTTTCATCGGCATCGAACTGGGCCTGATGCCCGCGACGATGTTCCAGGCCCTGCCGCTGCGCGTGTTCGGCATCATGCAGAACGAGACGCTGCTGGCGATCCCGTTCTTCACGCTGATGGGCCTGATCCTCGAGCGCTCCGGCATGGCCGAGGACCTGCTCGACACCATCGGCCAGGTCTTCGGTCCGATCCGCGGCGGCCTCGCGCTGGCCGTGATCTTCGTCGGCGCTCTGCTCGCCGCGACCACCGGCGTGGTGGCCGCGTCGGTGATCTCGATGGGCCTGATCTCGCTGCCCATCATGCTGCGCTACGGCTACTCGCGTCCGCTCGCGGCCGGCGTCATCACCGCCTCCGGCACGCTGGCCCAGGCGCTCCCGCCGTCCATCGTGCTGATCGTGCTGGCCGACCAGCTCGGCCGCAGCGTCGGCGACATGTACAAGGGCGCCTTCGTGCCGGCCTTCATCCTGGTCGGCCTGTACGTGCTGTACGTGGTCGCGCTGTCGCTCTTCTCGCCGAAGTCGGCACCGGCCCTGCCGCCCGAGGCGCTCAAGTACAACGAGCCGGACGGCACCTCCGGCATGCGCTCGCTCGGCGCGCTGATGGCCGTGCTGGCCGTATCCGGCATCGCCTTCGGCTACTTCTACGGCGACCTGCTGGGCTGGGTGAAGGGCACGAGCGTCGATCCGGCCACGGACGAAACCGTCGTCATCGCCCTGACCTTCGCCACCGGCCTCGGCCTCGTGCTGGCGCTGCTCAACCGGGCGCTGCGCCTGGGCCTGCTGTCGACGCTGGCCGAACGCGTGGTGTTCGTGCTGATCCCGCCGCTGGCGCTGATCTTCCTCGTACTGGGCACGATCTTCATCGGCGTCGCGACGCCGACCGAAGGCGGGGCGATGGGCGCCGTCGGCGCGCTCATCATGGCCTGGTCGCGTCGCCGCCTCGACTGGCAGCGCCTGCGCGACGGACTCGAATCGACCACCCGCCTGTCGGTGTTCGTGATGTTCATCCTGATCGGCGCGACGGTGTTCTCCTTCACCTTCACCGCCGCCGACGGCAAGGTCTGGGTGGAGCACCTGTTCGACAAGCTGCCGGGTGGCCAGATCGGCTTCCTGATCTTCGTGAACGCGGTGGTCTTCGTTCTGGGCTTCTTCCTCGACTTCTTCGAGATCGCCTTCATCCTGATCCCGCTGCTGGCGCCGATCGCCGAGAAGCTGAACATCGACCTGATCTGGTTCGGCATCATGATCGCGATGAACCTGCAGACCTCGTTCCTGACGCCGCCCTTCGGCTTCGCGCTGTTCTACCTGCGCAGCGTCGCGCCGGCCACAAGCTACATCGACCGCGTCACGCGCAAGCGGATCGAGGCCATGCGCACGGGCGACATCTACCGCGGCTCCATCGCCTTCGTGTGCATCCAGCTCACGCTGCTGGCCCTGCTGATGTTCTTCCCGGAACTGGTCACCGGCAGCCTCGACGCCAAGGTCGACGTGGATCTGGACAGCATCCAGATCGCGCCGCACGACGGCGGCTGGGGCGATTCCGGTGGTGGCGGCGCCTGGGGCAACGACGCCGGCGGGTCCGACGCGCCGGCCGGGGACGAGGCACCCGCCCAGGAGGGCTGGGGACGCAGCGCCTGGTAATCGCGCCTCGGGCTCGATTACCATGGCGCGATGAACACGCGCCCCACCCTGCTGTGCCTCGTCCGGCACGGTGAAACCGCCTGGAACGCGGAACGCCGCATCCAGGGACAGATCGACATTCCCCTCAACGCCACCGGCGAGGCGCAGGCCCGCGCCACCGCCGTGGCGCTCGAAGGCCAGCGCTTCGACGCCGCCTTCTGCAGCGACCTCGTCCGCGCCCGGGCCACGGCCCTGGCCGTCACCGAGCGGCTGGGCGTTCCGCTCATGGCGGACCCGCAGCTGCGCGAGCGCCACTACGGGCTGTTCCAGGGCCTGACCTACGCTGAGGCCGAGCAGCGCCATCCCGAGGACTTCGCCCGCCACGCGCGGCGCGATCCCGACTACGCCTTCCCGCAGGGCGGCGAGAGCCTCGCCGCCTTCGACGCGCGCGTCCGCGCCGCGCTCGCGCGCATCGCCGGGCTGCACGCGGGAGGTCGCGTGCTGGTCGTGGCCCACGGCGGGGTGCTCGACATCGCGCACCGCATGGCCACCGGCAAGACGCTGTCGCAGCCGCGCGACTTCGAACTGCCCAACGCCGCGCTCAACTGGATCGCGCACGACGGAGGCGGCTGGCGGCTCGTCCACTGGGCCGACCGGCGTCATCTGCACCACAGCCGCGACGAATTGCCGCGCGGCTGACGCGCGGCGCTTCGCTCCCATCCCCGAATCCGGTAGGCTTCCGGCCCATCACGCCGCCGCGCACTCTTGCCGCATCCGAGGAGACCCAACACATGAACCGACGCCGCACCTTCCTGAAGGGTTCGGGCCTGGCCGGCATCATCGCCGCGGGCACCGCGCCCGCCGTCGTCATGGCACACCAGAACGTGCGCTGGCGGCTGGCCTCGAGCTTCCCCAAATCGCTCGACAACCTGTTCGGCCCGTCCGAGCTGTTCGCCCGCAGCATCAGCGAGGCCACCGGCGGACGCTTCCAGATCACGCTGTACGCGGCCGGCGAGCTGGTGCCGGCCTTCAGCGTCGTCGACGCCGTGCAGAACCACACCGTCGATTGTGCCCATACGGCGCCCTACTACTTCTTCGGCAAGGACGAGACCTTCGCCTTCGACTGCACCATCCCCTTCGGCATGAACTCGCGCCAGCACACGGCGTGGATGTACGAAGGCAACGGACTGAAGCTGCTGCGCGCCTTCTACGCGCGCTACAACATCGTGAACCTGCCGATGGGCAACACCGGCGCGCAGATGGGCGGGTGGTACCGCAAGGAGATCAAGTCCGTCACCGACCTCAACGGCCTGCGCATGCGCATCGGCGGCTTCGGCGGCCGAGTGCTGGCCAAGCTCGGCCTGGTTTCGCAGAACATCCCGGCGGGCGAGGTCTATGCCGCGCTGGAGAAAGGCACGATCGACGCCACCGAGTTCGTCGGGCCCTACGACGATCTGCGCCTGGGGCTGTACCGCGTGGCGCCGTATTACTACTTCCCGGCCTGGTGGGAAGGTGGCGCGCAGCTGAGCCTGTACATCAACACCAAGGCGTGGAACGCGCTGTCGCCGGAGTACAAGTCCATCGTCCGGCAGGCCGCCAGCGAGGCCCACATCTCGATGCAGGCGCGCTACGACGCGCGCAACCCGCACGCGCTCAAGCAGCTGATCGCCGAGGGCGCCAAGCTCTCGCGCATGCCGCGCGACGTGATGGACGCCGCCTTCAAGGCCTCGCGCGAGGTCTACGCCGAGCTCAACGACACCAACCCGGAGTGGCGCAAAATCTACTTCGACTACACGCGCTTCCACTCCGACCAGCTCCAGTGGGAGCCGATCGCGGAGGGCACGTACAACCAGTACATGGCCTCGCAGAAACTCTGATGCCCGCCTCGGCCGGCCGACGCGCCCTGCTCCGCACCGGCCTGACCGGCATCCTCGCCGCGGGTGCCGCGCCGGCCGTCGTCATCGCGGGGCGGAACGTGCGCTGGCGGCTCGCGTCGAGCTTTCCGCGCTCGATGGACGCGCTGTTCGGCGCCGGCGACCGCTTCGCGCGCAACCTGCGCGAGGCCAGCGGCGGACGCTTCACCGTCACCACCTACGCGGCCGGCGAGCTGGTGCCGGCCTTCAGCGTCGTCGATGCGGTGCAGGACCGCACCGTCGACTGCGCCCACACCGCGCCCTACTACTTCACCGGCAAGGACGAGGCCTTCGCCTTCGACTGCGCCATCCCCTTCGGCATGAACTCGCGCCAGCTCACAGCGTGGATGGTCGAGGGCAACGGCATGGCGCTGATGCGCGAGTTCTACGCCCAGTACGACATCGTCAACTTCGTCATGGGCAACTCGGGCACGCAGATGGGCGGCTGGTTCCGCCGGGAGATCGGCTCGGTGGCCGACCTGCGCGGCATGCGCTTCCGCATCGGCGGCTTCGGCAGCCAGATCTTCGAGCGCCTCGGCGCCGTGCCGCAGACCATCCCGCTGGCCGACGTGTTCTCGGCGATGGAGCGCGGCGCGCTCGACGCGATGGAGTTCGTCTCGCCCTACGACGACCTGCGCCTGGGCGTGCACAAGGCCGCCCCCTACTACTACGCGCCGGCCTGGTGGGAGGGCAGCGGCCAACTCGCGCTGTACGTCAACGCCCGCGCCTGGGCCGAGCTGCCGGAGGATTACCGGCGCCTCGTCCAGCTGGCCGCGGCCGATGCCCACGTGTGGGTGCAGGCGGCCTACGACGCGCGCAACCCGGTGGCGATGAAGCAGCTTCTCGCCGAGGGCGCCAGGCTCATGCGCATGCCGCGCGAGCTGATGGACGCCGCCTGGCGCGAGACCGAGGCACTGTACGCGGAACTGGACCGCCGCAACCCGCACTGGAAGCGCATCTTCGCCGACTACCGCCGCTTCCACCGCGACCAGCTCGCATGGCACCGCCTGGCCGAGGACAGCTACAACCAGTACATGGCCGGTGCCCGCCTCTGAGCCCCGGCGTAAGGGGCCGTACAGGGCGCGCATGCTAAACTCGCAGTCTGTTTCCACCACGCTAGCGAGCCTCACCGAATGTTCTCTGCGAAAGACACCCTGGCCCTGACCGACCCCGAACTGTGGCAGGCCATCGCGGCCGAAAACCGCCGTCAGGAGGAGCACATCGAACTCATCGCGTCGGAGAACTACGTCTCCCGCGCGGTCATGGAAGCGCAGGGTTCCCAGCTCACGAACAAGTACGCCGAGGGCTATCCCGGCAAGCGCTACTACGGCGGCTGCGAGCACGTCGACGTGGCCGAGCAGCTGGCCATCGACCGCATCAAGCAGCTGTTCGGCGCCGAGGCGGCCAACGTGCAGCCCAACTCCGGCTCGCAGGCCAACCAGGCCGTGCTGATGGCCTTCGCGAAGCCCGGCGACACCGTGCTGGGCATGAGCCTCGCCGAGGGCGGCCACCTGACCCACGGCATGGCGCTGAACATGTCCGGCAAGTGGTTCAAGGCCGTGTCCTACGGGCTGAACGACAAGGAAGAGATCGACTACGACGCGATGGAACGCCTGGCCCACGAGCACAAGCCGCGCATCATCATCGCCGGCGCCTCGGCTTACTCGCTGCGCATCGACTTCGAGCGCTTCGCCCGGGTGGCGAAGGACGTCGGCGCGATCTTGTGGGTCGACATGGCGCACTACGCCGGCCTGATCGCCGCCGGGCTGTACCCCAACCCGGTGCCGCACGCCGATGTCGTCACCTCGACCACGCACAAGACGCTGCGCGGCCCGCGCGGCGGCATCATCCTGATGAAGGCCGAACACGAGAAGGCGCTGAACTCGGCGATCTTCCCCGGTCTGCAGGGCGGCCCGCTGATGCACGTCATCGCCGCCAAGGCCGTGGCCTTCAAGGAGGCGCTGGAGCCGGGCTTCAAGACCTACCAGCAGCAGGTCGTCGTCAACGCCCAGGCGATGGCGCGCACGCTCGCCGAGCGCGGCCTTCGCATCGTGTCGGGCCGCACCGAAAGCCATGTCTTCCTTGTCGACCTGCGGGCCAAGCACATCACCGGCCGCGACGCCGAGGCGGCGCTGGGCCGCGCCCACATCACCGTGAACAAGAACGCCATCCCGAACGACCCGGAGCGCCCGATGGTCACGTCCGGCATCCGCATCGGCTCGCCGGCCATGACCACGCGCGGCTTCGGCGAGGCCGAGGCCGTGCAGGTCGCGCACCTGATCGCCGACGTGCTCGACGCGCCGGCCGACGAGGCCGTGATCGCACGCGTGCGCGAACAGGCTTCCGAACTGTGCCGGCGTTTTCCGGTGTATGGTGCGTGATCACGCAATGCAGGGCGGCCGCGCATGAAATGCCCTTTCTGTGGCGATCCGAACACGCAGGTCACCGACACCCGCGAGAATGACGAGGGCGACGTCGTCCGTCGCCGCCGCCGCTGCCCCGCCTGCGACAAGCGCTTCACGACCTACGAGCGCATCGACCTCAAGATGCCGCAGATCGTCAAGCGCAACGGCGTGCGCACCGAGTTCGACCACGACAAGCTCGCGGCCAGCATGAAGCTCGCGCTGCGCAAGCGCCCGGTGGCGCTGGAGGCCATCGAGGCGGCCATCGACCGCATCGAGGGCCGCCTGCTGTCGATGGGCGAGCGCGAGATCCCCAGCGCCAAGCTCGGCGAGCTCGTCATGGACGAACTGCGCAACCTGGACCAGGTCGCCTACGTGCGCTTCGCGTCCGTGTACCGCAACTTCACCGACGTCGACGCCTTCGCCGACCTCATCCGAGAGGTCAAGACGCGTCCGCGCCGCGGCCGCCCGCCCGACAAGCGCACTCCCCCCGCTCCGGTCGAAGATGACCTTTTCCGCAACTGATCACGCGATGATGGCGCGCGCGCTGCAACTGGCGGCGCGCGGCCTCGAGACCACCACGCCCAACCCGCGCGTGGGCTGCGTCATCGCGCAGGGTGACCGTGTCGTCGCCGAAGGCTGGCACGAGCGCGCCGGCGGTCCGCATGCCGAGGCTGCGGCGCTGACCACCGCCGGCGAGGCCGCACGCGGCGCCACCGTCTACGTCACGCTCGAACCCTGCGCCCACCACGGCCGCACGCCGCCGTGCGCCGAGGCGCTGGTGCGCGCAGGGGTCGGCCGCGTCGTCGCGGCCATGTCCGATCCAAACCCCAGGGTCTCCGGACGCGGCTTTGACCTGCTCGACGCCCACGGCATCCCGTGGCAGTCCGGGCTGCTCGAGGACGAAGCGCGGGAACTGAACATCGGCTTCATCTCGCGCATGACACGCGGCCGGCCGTGGCTGCGGCTCAAGGCCGCCGCCACGCTCGACGGCAAGACCGCACTGGAGAACGGCACGAGCCAGTGGATCACCGGGCCCGAGGCACGCCGCGACGGCCACCGCTGGCGCGCCCGCGCCTGCGCCGTGCTCACGGGCTTTGGTACCGTGCGCGCCGACGATCCGCAGCTGACCGTGCGCGACGTGCCGTGCAGCCGCCAGCCGCTGCGCGTGGTCGTGGATGCGCGGCTGGAGACGCCGCCGAGCGCCCGCGTCGTGCAGGGCGGAAACGTGCTGATCGCGTGCGCGGCGCGCAACGACGACCGGGCGGAGGCGCTGGAACGGCTCGGCGCGGAGATCGTCGAGCTGCCCAACCCGGCCGGCAAGGTCGACCTGCCCGCGCTGCTGCGGGAACTGGCCGCGCGCGGCATCAACGAGGTGCACGCCGAGGCCGGCTTCAAGCTCAACGGCTCGCTGCTGCGCGAGGGCTGCGTGGACGAGCTGCTGCTCTACATGGCGCCGATGCTGGTCGGCGACGCCGCGACGGGGCTGTTCAACCTCGCCCCGCTGACCGGGCTGGATCAGGCGCAGCGGCTGGAACTGCGCGACGTGCGCCGCATCGGCGCCGACCTGCGCCTGATCGCGCGGCTGCGCTGATTGCCCCTCAGGAGCGCGTCTCGGGAATGCGCCCGATCTGGCGCATGTCGTAGCCGGTCGGCGACTGGTGCATGCGCAGGCCGAATTCCGGCAGCACGGCGAAGATGTGGTCGAAGATGTCGCTCTGAATGGACTCGTACTCGATCCAGCGCGTCGTGTTCGTGAAGCAGTACAGCTCCATCGGGATGCCGTCCGCGCTTGGCGCGAGCTGACGCACCATCAGCGTCATGCCCTTGTGGATCTTCGGATGGGCCAGCAGGTAGGCCGTCAGGTAGGCGCGGAAGGTGCCGATGTTCGTGAGCCGGCGGCCGTCGATCGGCGTGGACAGATCCACGCCCAGCTCGCGGTTGTACTGCTCGATCTCGTTGAGCTTGGTCTCCAGGTACTCGGCCAGCAGGCGGCTGCGGTGCAGGTGCTCCAGATCGGCCCGCTCGAGGAAGCGCACGCTGGTCGCGTCGATCATCACGGCGCGCTTGATGCGCCGCCCGCCCGACTCCGACATGCCGCGCCAGTTCTTGAACGAGTCCGCGATCAGCGCGTAGGTCGGGATGGTCGTGATCGTGTTGTCCCAGTTGCGCACCTTGACCGTGGTCAGGCCGATGTCGATGACGTCGCCGTCGGCGCCGTACTTGGGCATCTCCAGCCAGTCGCCGACGCGCAGCATGTCGTTGACCGACAGCTGGATGCCGGCCACCAGCCCCATGATCGGGTCCTTGAACACCAGCATCAGCACCGCCGTCATCGCGCCCAGGCCCGACAGCAGGATCAGCGGCGACTGCCCGATCAGCGCCGACACGATCAGCACGCCGGCCATGATCGCGCCGGCCAGCTTGATGCTCTGGAAGATGCCGCGCAGCGGCAGCTGGCGGCCGCGCTCGGTGCTCCGCACGAAGTCGCCGATGCCGTCGAGCAGCGCGAACGCGGTCAGCGTCGCGAACAGCACGATCCACGCCTTGGCGCCGACCTCGAGCACGGCGCGCACGACCTCGCCCGGAGCCAGCCACACCCGCGCCTGCGCCAGCACGACGATGCCCTGCAGCGTCAGCGCCGCGCGGTCGAACACCCGGCGCCCGACCAGCACGCGCGGCCACTCGGTCGCGGTGGCCTCGGCCAGCGCACGCAGGCGGCCCAGCACCAGGCTGTGCAGCACCCAGTGCAGGACGAGGGCGACGACGACGATCAGTGCGAGCACGGCCCACACGGACAGGTTCTGGATGGCGGCGAGGGTGTCAGGCAAGGCATTCTCCTTCGGCAGCGCGGCCAGACCGCGGGATCGCCACGGCACCGGGCCATGGCGCACGGAGGCCCATTCTAGCAAACCCGTCCGGACCAGCCGGACAGGGTCTGTTTCGAGACGTTCACGCGTTGAGCGGCGCCCCGGCCGCAGGTAAGATGGCCGGGTTGGACGAGTGATCAGCATCCTCGTCGCGACGCCATTTTCCGCGTGCGCCCGCCGCACACCGCCAGCTGCCACCCGATGCTGCTTCACTCGATCGTCCTGATGCCGTTCATCGGCAGTCTTCTGGCTGCCCTGATGCCCGCCAACGCCCGCAACCGCGAGGCGTGGCTGGCGGCCGCCGTCGCGGTCTACGGCATTGCCTGCGGCGTCCTGCTGTACCCCGCCGCGAGCGGCGGCGGGATCGTGCGCGAGACCACGCAGTGGGTGCCCGCACTGGGCCTGGACTTCACGCTGCGCGTCGACGGCCTGTCGTGGCTGTTCATGATGCTGGTCGTGGTCATCGGCCTGCTGGTGGTACTGTACGCGCGCTACTACATGTCGCCGGAAGACCCGGTGCCGCGCTTCTTCTCCTTCCTGCTCGCCTTCATGGGCTCGATGCTGGGCGTGGTGCTGTCGGGCAACCTGATCCAGCTGGTCGTGTTCTGGGAACTGACCAGCGTCACCTCCTTCCTGCTCATCGCCTACTGGCACCACCGCGCCGACGCGCGACGCGGCGCGCGGATGGCCTTCACCGTCACCGCCACCGGCGGGCTGTGCCTGTTCGCCGGGGTGCTGGTGCTGGGCCACGTCGTCGGCAGCTACGACATCGACGCCGTACTCGCCTCCGGCGACCGGCTGCGCGAGCACGAGCTGTACCGCCTCGTGCTCGGCCTGATCGCGCTCGGCGCGCTGACCAAGAGCGCGCAGTTCCCGTTCCACTTCTGGCTGCCGCACGCGATGGCGGCACCCACGCCGGTATCCTCCTACCTGCACTCGGCGACCATGGTGAAGGCCGGCATCTTCCTGCTGATGCGGCTGTGGCCGGTACTCGCCGGCACGCCGGAGTGGACCGCGATCGTCGCCGGCGCGGGCGTGTGCACGATGCTGATCGGCGCCTTCGTCGCGATCTTCCAGCACGACCTGAAGGGCCTGCTGGCCTACTCCACGATCTCGCACCTGGGGCTGATCACGGTGCTGCTGGGCATCGGCACGCCGCTGGCGATGGTCGCGGCGGTGTTCCACACGCTCAACCACGCCACGTTCAAGGCCTCGCTGTTCATGGCGGCCGGCATCATCGACCACGAGACCGGCACGCGCGACATGCGCGTGCTGAAGAACCTGCGCCGCAGCCTGCCGATCACGGCCACGCTGGCCATCGTCGCCAGCGGCGCGATGGCGGGCGTGCCGCTGCTCAACGGCTTCCTCTCCAAGGAGATGTTCTTCGCCGAGACGCTGCAGGCCGGCTCCTCCAACGGGTGGCTGTCCGGCGCGGCGGTGGCCATGGGCATCTTCAGCGTCGCCTACTCGCTGCGCTTCATCTCGGTGTTCTTCGGCCGCCCGCGCGGCGAGCTGCCGCGCGAGCCGCACGAGCCGCCGCGCTGGATGCGCTTTCCGGTCGAGCTGCTGGTGCTCGCCTGCCTGATCGTCGGCATCCTGCCCGGCGTGTCGGTCGGCCCCGTGCTGCGCGCGGCCGCGACCGCGGTGCTGGGCGAGGCCACGCCGTCGTTCAGCCTCGCCGTATGGCACGGCTTCAACCTGCCGCTGCTGATGAGCTTCGTCGCGCTGACCGGCGGCGTGCTGTTCTTCATGCTGCTGCGCCGCCGCCTCGGGCTGGAGACGCGCGAGGACGTGCCCCTGCTCTACCGCTGGAACGGCGCCCAGGCCTACGAGACGACGATGCTGCGCATCACCGCCGCGGCCGGCTTCCTGCTGCGCTGGTTCGGCACCACGCGCACCCAGCCCCAGCTGGTGCTGATCATGGCGCTGCTGGTCGCCGTGCCGCTGCTGATCGTACCGCTGCCCGAATGGGTCGCGGTGCCGTTCGCGTCGGCCGATCCGTCCTTCGCCGCGCTGTGGGTCATCGGCGGCACCTGCGCGCTGGTCGGCGCCTGGCTCGCCAAGTTCCACCGGCTGGCCGCGCTGGCGCTGATCGGCGGCACCGGCATCGTGACCGCGCTGACCTTCGCGTGGCTGTCCGCGCCGGACCTGGCGCTGACGCAACTGATGGTCGAGACCGTCACGACGGTGCTGATCCTGCTGGGCCTGCGCTGGCTGCCGCCGCGTCTGGCCTCCAAGGGCTTCGCAACGCCACCGCCAGCCAGCGTCTGGCTGCGCCGCTCGCGCGACATGGTCATCGCCGTATGCGCCGGGCTGGGCATGGCCGGGCTGGCCTACGCCATCCTCGTACGCCCGGTCGGCGAGACCATGTCCGATTTCTTCCTGCTCAACGCACTGCCGCAGGGTGGCGGCAGCAACGCCGTGAACGTGCTGCTGGTCGATTTCCGCGGCTTCGACACCTTCGGCGAGATCACGGTGCTGGCCATCGTGGCGCTGACCGTCTACGCCCTGCTGCGCCGCTTCCGCCCGGACCCGGACAGCGCCGAAATCCCGCCGCAGCAGCGCAACCCGATCGATCCGGCCACGCGCCAGACGCCGGCCGAGCAGGCCAACGCCGGCTACCTGCTGATTCCCGGCATCTACCTGCGCCTGCTGCTGCCGTTCATGCTCGTGGTGGCGGCCTTCCTGTTCATGCGCGGCCACAACCTGCCGGGCGGCGGCTTCGTCGCCGGCCTGATGTTCTCGGTGGCCATCCTCGTGCAGTACATGCTGGCCGGCGCCGTGTGGGTGGAGAGCCATCTGCGCCTGAACGCCCACCGCTGGGTCAGCTACGGACTGCTGCTGGCCGGCTTCACGGGCATCGGGGCGTGGTTCTTCGGCCACCCGTTCCTGACCTCGCACACGGCCCACCTCGACCTGCCGCTCCTGGGCGAGGTGCATGTGCCCAGCGCCTTCGCGTTCGACCTGGGCGTGTTCGCCGTGGTCGTCGGCACGACGATGCTGATGCTGATCGCGCTGGCGCACCAGTCCCTGCGCAGCCACCGCAGCGCGCCCGCGGCCGAGGGCAGCGACGACGCACAGGGAGGTCGGGCCTGATGGAAGCGATCATCGCCATCGCCATCGGCGTGCTGTTCGGCGCGGGAACGTGGCTGATCCTGCGGCCGCGGACCTTCCAGGTCATCACTGGCCTGCTGCTGATGTCCTACGGCGTCAACCTGTTCATCTTCGTGATGGGCCGGCTGTGGATCGACCGCGCGCCGATCACCGGCCCAGGCATCGACCCGACCCAGGTTGCCGACCCGCTGCCGCAGGCACTGGTGCTGACCGCCATCGTCATCGGCTTCGCGACGACGGCGCTGTATCTGGTCATGATGATCGGCGCGCGCGGCCTGACCGGCACCGACCACGTCGACGGCGAGGAGTCGGAATCGTGAACGCGCTCGCCTGGACCCAGCACCTGATCGTGCTGCCCATCCTGCTGCCGCTGCTGGCCGGGGCGGTGCTGATTCCGATCCACGAGACGCGCCACGCGCTGAAGTTCGGCATCAACCTCGCCAGCACGCTCGGCGTCGTGGCGCTGGCCGTAACGCTGCTGGTGCTCGTCGACACCGATCACTGGCCGTCGGGCATCGGCGTGTATCTGGCCGCCAACTGGGCCGCGCCCTTCGGCATCGCGCTGATGGTCGACCGGCTCGCGGCGCTGATGCTGCTGATGACGGCGCTGATCGGCCTGGCCGCGGTGCTGTTCTCGATGCAGCGCTGGTCGCGCATCGGCGTGCACTACCACTCGCTGTTCCAGTTCCTGCTCGCGGGCCTGAACGGGGCCTTCCTGACCAACGACCTGTTCAACCTGTTCGTGTTCTTCGAGGTCATGCTGGCGGCCTCGTACGGGCTGGTGCTGCACGGCTACAACGTGCGCCGCATCCGCGCCGGCATGCAGTACATCGTGATCAACCTGGTCGCGTCCTTCCTGTTCCTGATCGGCGTGGCGCTGATCTACGCGAGCACCGGCACGCTGAACCTCGCCGACCTGGGCCTGCGCGTCGCCGACCTGGCACCGGACCAGCTGCCGTTCCTGAAGATGGGCATCACCATCCTCGCGCTGGCCTTCCTGATCAAGTGCGCGATGTGGCCGCTGGGTTTCTGGCTGCCGGGCATCTATTCCTCGGCCTCGCCGGCCGTCGCGGCGATGCTGGTGCTGATGACCAAGGTCGGCGTGTATGCCGTGCTGCGGCTGTGGACCACGGTGTTCTCGCCCGAAACCGGCATCGCGGACGGCTTCGGCATGGAGGCGCTGCTGATCGGCGGCCTGCTGACGATCGGCTTCGGCGCCGTCGGCATGCTGGCGAGCGAGGACGGCGGGCGCATGGCGGCCTACGGCGCCATCGTGTCCTCGGGCACGCTGCTGGCCGTGATCGGCTTCGGCGACGCCAGGCTGCTGACCGTGGGCCTGTACTACCTGCTCGGCTCCACGCTGGCGACCTCGGCCTTCATGCTCGTGATCGAGATGGTCGAGCGCATCCGCAGCCCGGCCGCCGCGCTGCTGGCGGTGACGATGGAGGCCTTCGCGATCGAGGACAAGCCGGAGGAGCCGGTCGGCGTCGGCATCCCCGGCACGCTCGCCTTTCTCGGCCTGGCCTTTGCCGGCTGCGCGCTGATCATCTCCGGCATGCCGCCGCTGTCGGGCTTCGTCGCCAAGTTCGGCATGTTCCACGCGATGCTGCAGATGACGCCGCAGTCGGGCAGCGTGCCGGTGTTCGCGTGGGTGGCGATGGCGCTGCTGGTGCTGTCGGGGCTGGCGGCCATCATCGCGCTGATGCGCTTCGGCGTGCGCACGTTCTGGGCGCAGGGCAACGTCACGCCGCCGCGCCTGACGGTGTCCGAGGCCCTGCCCGTGGCCGGACTGCTGATGGCCTGCGTGGCGCTGACCGCGCTGACCACGCCGACGCTCGAATACCTCTCGCGCACCGTCGACGGCCTGTCGCGTCCGGCCGAGCAGGCCGCGCGCGTGCTCGGCGAGGTGCCGGTGCGGCGTCCGGAGGTGCCACGATGAGACGCCTGATCCCCTCCCCGCTGCTGTCGCTGGCGCTGCTGGCGACCTGGCTGATGCTCAACCAGACGGTGGCGCTGGCCCACGTACTGCTCGGCGCGGTGCTGGCCATCGCCGCGCCGCTGTTCGCGCAGCCGCTGATGCCGCACGGCCACGCCCGCCTGCGCAAGCCGGTGGCCGCGCTGCGGCTGGCGTGGATGAGTCTGGTCGAGATCATCCGCTCGGCCTTCAACGTCGGCTACATCATCCTGTTCCGGCCGCCCGAGGGCGTGAACTCGCAGTTCATCCGCATCCCGCTCGACATGACCAGTCCGCACGGTCTGGCCATGCTGTCGTGCCTGATCAACTCCACGCCCGGCACGGTGTGGGTGGAACTGCTGACCGATCGCCACGAGCTGGTGCTGCATGTGTTCGACCTGCACGACGAGCAGTGGTGGATCGACACCATCAAGACCCGCTACGAGCAGCCGCTGATGGAGCTGTTCGAGTCGGCCGACAAGACGGAGGCCAAGCCATGAGCGCCCTGCTGACCCTCTCGATCGCCTTCGCGCTGTTCTGCGTGGTGTGCGCGATGCTGCTGTGCATGCTGCGGCTGATCGCCGGCCCTTCGGCGCAGGACCGCGTGCTCGCGCTCGACACGCTGTGGATGTGCGGCATGCTGCTGGCGCTGATGCTGGGCATCCGCTTCGGCAGCCTGATCTATTTCGAGGCGGCGCTGCTGATCGCGCTGATCGGCTTCGTCTCGACGATCGCGCTGGCCAAGTTCCTGATGCGTGGGGAGGTCATCGAATGAGCCCGCACGCCGACCTGCCGGCCTGGGCCGCGCTGCTCGTCTCGCTGCTGCTGATCCTCGGCGGCCTCATCACGCTGGTCGGCGCGCTGGGGCTGGTGCGCCTGAAGAACTTCTACCAGCGCATCCACGGCCCGGCCATCACGATCACGCTCGGCGCCGGCGGCATCCTCGGTGCCTCGATGCTGTACTTCACGCTGCGGCAGGACCGCCTCGTGGTCCACGAACTGCTGATCACGGCCTTCATTTTCATGACCGCGCCGGTGGTGGCGATGCTGATCATGCGCGCCGCCGTGTACCGCGACCTGCGCGCCGGACGCAGCGTCTCGTCCGGCAGGCCGGGCGACCCCTACCGCTTCCCGGACGAGTCCGTCGACACGCAGAAGGACTGAGGCCCGCGCGGCCTCACAGCACGTTGAGCGGGATCTTCAGGTAGGACACACCGTTGGGCTCGGCCGGCGGCAGCTCGCCGGCCCGGATGTTGACCTGCACCGACGGCAGGATCAGCACCGGCATCGCCAGCGTCGCGTCGCGCGCCGTGCGCATCGCGACGAAGTCCTCCTCGCCGATACCGTCGCGCACGTGGATGTTGTGCGCCCGCTGTTCGGCCACCGTCGTCTCCCAGCGCGGCTCCCGGCCCTCGGGCGGATAGTCGTGGCACATGAACAGCCGCGTCTCGGGCGGCAGGCTCAGGATGCGGCGGATCGACGCGTACAGCATCTGTGCGTCGCCGCCGGGAAAATCGCAGCGGGCCGTGCCGACGTCCGGCATGAACAGGGTATCGCCGACAAACACCGCGTCGCCGATGCGGTAGGCCACGCAGGCCGGCGTGTGGCCCGGCACGTACAGGACCTCGGCCTCCAGAACGCCGATGCGGAAGCGCTCGCCGTCCGCGAACAGGTGATCGAACTGCGAGCCGTCCATGCGGAATTCCGGCTCCAGGTTGAAGATGTCGCGGAAGACCTTCTGCACGCGCGTGATGTGGTGGCCGATGCCGATCCGCCCGCCCAGCGTGCGGCGCAGCCAGGGCGCGGCCGACAGGTGATCCGCATGGGC
>Ga0182792_1000166_pt1 | contig 64818 bp, 51 predicted proteins | sample Passage237B_FD_130497 | JGI IMG/M metagenome (GOLD analysis project Ga0182792, IMG submission 130497) | Cellulose adapted compost microbial communities from Newby Island Compost Facility, Milpitas, CA, USA - Passage2 37B (version 2) (version 2) ...
GAGATTTCCGGAGCAGCTTCACGCGCTCCATCAGCCGTTGCACCGTGTCGTTGCGCACGACCGAGACTAGCGACGGGCATTCCTAACTTACACCCCCCTGCCGGTTGTGTGTGCGCTCGACACACCCCTCTATCGGTGGTGAATGTTCGCGAATGACCGTCCTCGCCATTCTTACCCCGGAGACCTCCGCGCTTGAGGTCGTTTCTGTGTGGGGAATGGCGGGCGCGGATGTTGTGCAGCGTATTCGATGAAACCCCCTTACGACGACACCGGAGAATTTTTCACCGAGGCCGATACGCGGGCGAAGCTCATCGACCCGAAGATCCATGTCCGCGGCTGGACCGAAGACCACATCAAGCGCGAGCAAACCGCCGGGCGCATCGAATTGACCGAGGACGGAGCGGAGCGTGCCGCGCCTGGTCGGATCGACTACATTCTCCGTCTGCCGATCACGCAGGGCACGCAGCCAATCGCGGTGGCCTATGTCGAAGCCAAACGGGAGAACGCCCTGCCGGAGTCGGGCATCGAGCAGGTGCAGAACTACCAAAAGCGCCTCCACGTCGCTTTCGTGTTTTCGACCAACGGCCACCAGTTCGTCGAATACGACGCGAACTCCGGTCTCACTTCGCAACCGCGTCCGCTCGAGGAGTTCCCCACGCCGGCGGAACTACGGACGCGCTACGAGCAGCTCAAGGGCTTCAAACTCGATTCGCCGAAGGCCAAAGCGCTCCTCGTGCCCTACGCGCGCGGCGAGGCGACGCGGCGTTACTATCAGGACGCGGCCATCCGCGCCGTGCTCGAAAAAATCGCCGCGCGAAAACCGATGTGGAACCGCGCCCTGCTCTCGCTCGCCACCGGCGCGGGCAAGACTTTCATCGCGGTCAATCTCCTCAAGAAAATCGCCGACGCCGGACAGCTCCAACGCGCGCTTTTTCTTTGCGATCGCGACGAGCTTCGCACGCAGGCGCTCGGCGCTTTCTCCGCCGAATTCGGCGCGGATGCGGCCGAAGTTTACGCCGAGGCCGATGGCAAAAACCACGCGCGAAATGCCCGTGTCCACATCGCCACTTACCAGACGCTCGATGTGGCCAGCTCCGATGCCACGGCGAAGTTTTTGACCACCCATTATCCCGAGGGCTACTTTTCACACATCGTCATCGACGAGTGTCATCGCTCCGCCTGGGGCAAGTGGTCGGCGGTGTTGAAGCGTTTCTCTTCCGCCGTGCAGATCGGTCTCACCGCCACGCCGCGCGAGGTGATCCTCTCCGCCACGAAGCAGGAGGAGAGCGGGCAGGCGGTCGGTCCCTTGATTCCGTGGGAGGACCGCCAGCTTCTCGCCGACAACCACCGCTACTTCGGCGACCCTGTTTACGAATACACCCTCGTTCAAGGCATCGAGGACGGCTACCTCGCGCCGCCCGACATCCACACCTTCGATCTCTATCACGACAACCACCAGCACGCGGAACGCGTGCGGCGAATCACCCGCGCCGACCTCAAGGGCAAGACCGTGACCGACAGCGCCACCGGAAAGGTCGTCGCCGAGGAGCAAAAGGAATACGGCCCCGCCGAGCTGGAGAAACGTCTGCTCATGCCCGAGCGCATCACCGCGATGTGCCAGCATCTCTTCGAGCAACTTCTCGCGCATGGCGGGCCGGAGCAAAAGACCATCGTGTTCTGCGTGACCGACTGGCACGCCGGCGAGGTCGCGCGTCGCCTGCGCGATCTCTATCGCGACTGGTGCCTGGCCCACGGCGCGGAGCCGAAGCAGGACTACGCCTTCCGTTGCACGCAAAAGGCGGGCGACGCGAAAAGCACCACGGCCGATCTCCGCGGTTCCGTGACTTCGCACTTCGTGGCCTGCACGGTGGAGCTGCTCTCGACCGGCGTGGACGTGCCCGCGCTGCAAAACATCGTTTTCTTCAAATACCTCAGCTCGCCGATTCTCTTCGCGCAGATGCTCGGACGCGGCACGCGGTTGCATGCGGAGACGGAGAAGCTCATGTTCCGCGTCTTCGACTACACCGGCGCGACCGATCTCTTCGGCATCGACTACAAAACCAAGGCGCCGAAGAAGCCCGCCGCCGGCGGAAAACAAAAGGGATCGCAGTCACCGCCGCCGAAAAAAGTCGAAGGCGTGACGATCCGCGTGGAGCCCACCGGTCGTTACTTGATCGCGGTGATCGACGGCGAGCCGCGCAAGGTGTCGGTCGAGGAATACCGACAGCGCCTCGCCGCGCGTCTGCTGCATTTCGCGCCCGACGTCGCGACCTTCCGCACCCGTTGGCTCGTGCCTGACCAGCGTCACGAACTGCTCGAAGGCATCGTGCAAAGCGGACTTTCGCCGCGGGCGCTCGCCGAGATTGAGGAGCTGCAAGACTGCGACCTGTTCGACGTGCTCGGCGAGGTCGGCTACGCGCTGCAACGCCGCACGCGGGCCGAGCGCGCCTTCCTGTTCCACACCAAAAACGCGAAGTGGCTCGCGCCGTTGCCGCTGCCCGCGCAGGCGACGCTTAAAGCCATCGCCAACCAGTTCGGCAAAGGCGGCACCGAGGCCTTGGAGAGCCCCGCGATCTGGGACGTGACCGAGGTGAAGCAAGCCGGCGGCCTCCCCGCCATCAAGCAGCTCCCGCTCGGCAAACCTTATGAAGTCATCGATCAGACGAAGGAGCGGTTGTTCGCGGCATGAGCTCACTCGTTCGCCAATTACCAGCCGAGTGGTCCCAAAAACGCCTCGGCGATATTTGTAGCGAATCTCGCGTGATCGCTCCGACGGGTAGCCAGCTGCGCTATCTCGGTCTTGAGAACATCGAGTCCGGCACGGGACGAATTCTGAACTGGGGGCATGATGACAAAACGCAGGCAGGCATTAGCACTACGTTTTCATTCGGACCGTCCCATGTGCTCTATGGCAAATTGCGGCCCTACTTGCAAAAGGTCGCCTTGCCCGAGACAGAGGGGCGCTGCTCCACGGAAATCATACCGTTGATTCCGAAGAGCGGGATCGATCGGGAGTTTCTCGCGCATCTGCTCCGAACCGACGCGATAACAAACGCGGCGATGGACGGCGTGACGGGAGCACGTATGCCTCGCGCAAACATGCGCGAGCTTTTCGCGGTGCCGGTGCCTGTCCCTCCTTTGTCCGAGCAGCAGCGCATCGTGCGGACGCTGCGCGAGAAGTTCGCCGATCTCGATCGGGCCCGCCGAGCGTTGGCCGATCAGCTCGACGCGGCGGAGAAGTTGCCGATCGCCTTGGTGCGAGAAACCCTCTCCGAACAGACGTCGGAGACCTCGTTGGGTGATGTTTTGGAAGAGATCACTTGGGGAGTGGGTGATGAATGGGCCACACGCCCGTTGTTGGGTGCCACACGTTCCGGATTGGCCTTGGCCAAGGAGCCGATCGGCAAATCTCCCGAGCGCTACAAACCGGTCGAGGCGGGCTGCATTTTCTACAACCCGATGCGCGTCTTGATCGGCTCCATCGCCTACGTGGAAGAAGGGAACGGAATCGTTAGCCCCGACTACGTTGCGTTCACGACCAAGAGCGGGCGGCTGCACTCGCGCTGGTTCTACCATTGGCTGAAGTCGGAATTCGGAGAGCATTTCATCAAGAGTTTGGCGCGCGGTGCGGTCAGAGAGCGCATCTTGTTCAGCCGTCTCGCCGATGGCGTCGTTTCCCTGCCTTCGTGGGAGCGCCAACTTGATGCGGTCAGGCAAATGGAAGGCGCGCCTGCGCTGAACCGGTCTCTCACCGACCAACTCGCCGCGCTCGACCGCTATCCCGCCGCGCTGCTGCGCGAGGCCTTCTCCGGTCGTCTCTGATTTATTCCTTTCGCTCCGATCCATGCCACGTCCAGCCACGGGCGCGAAACGCGCCAAATCTTTTTCGTCCCAAGGTTCGCTCAATGCCGCGATCAAATCGATCTGCGACATCATGCGCCGCTCCAACTGCGCGGGCGCGCTGCAATACGTGCCGGAACTGACGTGGATCCTTTTCCTGCGCATCCTCGACGAGCAGGAGGAGCACGAGGCGGAGAAGGCGGCGGCGGTGCGCGGCGAGTTCCGTCCCGCGTTGAACGCGCCCTACCGCTGGCGCGATTGGGCGAAGCCGGACGGCGCGAAGCGTCAGGAGTTGGAGAGTGCGGCGATCGGCGCGTTTTTCAGCTTCATCAACGGCGAGCTGATTCCTCATCTGAAGAAGCTGAAGACGCAGCCCAACGCGACGCCGCGGCAGAAGGTCATCAGCGAAATCATGTCGGGCGTGGACCGCACGCGCATCGACACCGAGCGCAACTTTAAGGACGTGCTCGACAAGGTCGGCGAGATTTCGGCCTTCAACGTGGATCCGACGCACGTCTTCACGCTCTCGCAGGTTTACGAGGGGCTGCTCCTGAAGATGGGCGAGAAGGGCAACGACGGCGGACAGTTTTTCACGCCGCGCGAAATCATCCGCACCATCGTCGAGGTCATCGATCCCGAGCCGGGCAAAACGGTTTACGATCCCTGCTGCGGCACGGGTGGTTTCCTTGCGCAGGCTTACGAACACATCGCGGCCAAACTTCAGAAGCGCGAAACGACCGGGGTGGATTACGATGTTCTCCGCCACCGCACTTTCTACGGACGCGAAAAGGAGAACCTTGTTTACCCGATCACGCTTGCGAACCTGATGCTGCACGGCATCGACGAGCCGCACATCTGGCATGGCAATACGCTCACGGGCGAAGCGCTCTATGACGGTCTCTTCGAGCAGGCTCCGCAGGCCTTCGACTACATCCTCACCAATCCGCCCTTCGGTGGAAAAGAGGGCGCGGAGGCGCAGCAGCGTTTCGACTACAAAACCAACGCCACGCAGATTCTGTTTCTTCAGTTGATCGTGAGCTCGCTCGCGAAGGGCGGAAAGTGCGGCGTGGTGATCGACGAGGGTTCGCTCTTTCGCGTGGACCAGGAGGCCTTCGTGAAGACGAAGAAACGTCTGCTCGAAACCTGTCGCCTCTGGGCGGTGGTGAGCCTGCCCGCGAACGTGTTCGCCGGCGCGGGCGCGGCGGTGAAGACAAGCATCCTCTTTTTCGAGAAGGGCCGCCCGACCGAGAAGATTTGGTATTTCGACCTCGCCGACATGAAGGTCGGCAAGAAGCAGCCCTACACGCGGGAGCGGATGCGCGAGCTGGGCTTCTACGATCTGATCAAGACGCTCGGCGACAGCGAACGGAGCTGGACGGTGGACTTCATCGCCAAGCGCAAGGCGGCCGACGCGGAGGCGGAGAAACTCCTCGCCACGGCGGAGCCGGCGAAGGCGCGGGCGCTCGCGTTGAAGGCGGATTTGTCGGCGGAGAAAAAGAAGACCAAGCCCGACGAAGCGCGCGTGACCGAGCTGGCCGAGAAACTGAAGGCCGCCGAGCGCGAGGTGCGCGAAATCGAGAACAAGGCGCAGGCGACGCGCGACGCGGTTTACGACCTGAAGGCGGTGAACCCGAACGCGAAGTCGAACGAGGACACGCGCACGCCGGCGGAGTTGTTGGACTTTATCGAAGCGAAGGGCCGCGAGGTCGCGGCGGCTTTGGCGGCGTTGCGGGGCAATATGCGTTGAGCCTTTGGCGGCACGGCCTTTGGGGCGGTTTCGCAAACTAGGCTTGCCCGGGGGCGTGGGTCCGCTCCGCTCGGCGGTTCATGAGCCGAAACGTCGTCACTTTTCACTACACGCTGCGCGATCCGCGGGGACGGGTCATCGACGCCTCCCTGGGGGGCGAGCCGATCTCGTTTCTCGAGGGCGCGGGTCAGATCGTGGAGGGGCTCGAGGAAGGGCTGCGCGGTCTCGCCGCCGGCACCAAGGCCACCATCGGCGTGCCGGCCGCCAAGGCCTACGGCGAACGCGACGAGGCCCAGGTGCAGCGCGTGCTGCGCGCCTTGCTGCCGATCGAGGGCGAGGTGAAGCCGGGCGACCAGTTCCGCGCCGGCTCCGATCCCTACGCGCCGATCGTCACCGTGGTCGGCGTGGAGGGCGAGGAGCTGCTCCTCGACGCGAACCATCCGCTCGCGGGCGTCGATCTCGAGTTCGAGGTCGAGGTGCTTTCGGTGCGCGAGGCGACCAAGGAAGAGTGCGAGCATGGTCACGTGCATGGCGCGGACGGGCGGACACATGGCGGCCAGGGCCACGGCGAGGGCGGTTGCGGCAACCACGATTGCGGCTGCAAGGGCTGATCGATCCGCGGTGGTTTTGACCACATCTTATACAGATGAGCACAGATAAGAGCAGCGATGGGATACATCGTGATCTTAGCCATGCGATCATCGGCGCGGCTATGCGCGTGCTCAATGAGTTGAAGCCCGGGCTGGACGAGAAGATCTATGAAAACGAGCTCGTGATCGAACTGCGGAATCGCGGACACGTAGTGGAGCAGCAGAAGGCCTTTCCGGTTCACTACGATGGCCAGCTTATCGGAAGGCTGATTCCGGATTTGATCGTGGATGGAAAGGTGATCGCCGCCCCGAAGGTAGTCGAAGCATTCACCTCAACTCATTTGGCTCAGATGATGGGCTATCTTGCGATCACAGGCTTAAAGCTGGCGCTTCTGCTCAACTTCAAGAATGCGGAACTCATGGTGAAGCGCGTCGTGCGCGACTGATTCATCTGTGAGTATCTGTGTAATCTGTGGTCCAAACTCTCCCGTCTTTCTCCTCTCATGAAAGTTCTTGGCATCGATATCGGCGGCTCGTCCCTGAAGGGCGCTCCCGTGGACACCAAAACCGGTCAGCTCCTCGCGGAGCGTCACCGCATCGAAACCCCCGAGCGTCTTTCGCCCGCCGAGATGGGCGCGGCGATCGCGCGCATGGCGGCGCATTTCGATTGGAAGGGCCCGGTGGGCGTCGGTTTCCCCGGCGTCGTGCAGGGGCCGCATATCCGCACCTCGGCGAACCTGCATCCGGACTTCGTCGACCTCGACGCGGCGGCGGAGCTGGAGCGCATCGTCGGCGCGGAGATCAGCCTGGTGAACGACGCCGACGCGGCGGGTCTGGCCGAGGTGGCCTTCGGCGCGGGGCGCGACGTGAAGGGCGCGGTGCTCATGCTGACCTTCGGCACGGGCGTGGGTTCGTCGATGTTCGTCGATGGTATCCTTTATCCGAATACGGAATTCGGGCATCTGCGGAAGAACGGCGATTCCTGGGAAAAATACGTCTCGGGCGCGGCCAAGGAGCGTCGCGGTCTGAGCTACGAGGCCTGGGCGGCGGACGTGAGCGATTATCTCCGCGAGCTCGAGGATCTCGTATGGCCGGATTTGATCATCGCGGGCGGCGGCATCAGCGCGGACCACGCGAAGTGGTTCCCGTATCTGAAGAATCGCACGAGGGTCGTGCCGGCGGAGTTTTTGAACGAGGCCGGTCTGGTCGGCGCGGCGCTGCACGCGGCGCGGGCGCTCTGAGGCGCGGCGCACGGGCACCGGAGCGGGCGCGAGCACGGAGCAGGGATCGCCATGCGGACGGAGTCGCTCCCGGTGTTGATCGTCGGACAAGGGCTGGCGGGAACCCTGCTCGCGTGGGAGTTGGAGCGCGCGGGGCGCGGGTTCCAGCTCGTCGACGCGGGGCATGCGGGGAGCGCGTCGCGTGTCGGCGCGGGGCTGGTCAATCCGGTGACGGGCGAGCGTTGGGTGGCGGCGCCGGATTGGGCGGAGAAGTCCGCCGCGTCGCGCGCGGTTTTTCGCGAGATCGAGGCGGCGTGGGGCGCGCGGCTTGTCACGGAGCTGCGCATACGTCGCGAGTGGCGCGACGAGGCCGAGGCGGCGATGGTGCGCGCGAAGGTCGGTCGCGGTGAATTGGCGCCGTGGATACGGTCCGGGGGGCTCGAACCGGGTGCGGCGTGGATCGAGGGCGCGTGGCGGGTGGATCTGCCGGGCTTGATCGCGGCGGGGCGCGCGCGCTGGGCGGCGCGGGGAGTCTTGCGCGAGGGGCGGATGGACGCGGACGAGGCGGCGGCGTGGCCGGGGCCGGTGGTGTGGTGCGTGGGCGCGGCGGAGATGCGTCTGCCGGAGCTGCGACCGGTGGGCGGGGAAACCTTGGAGCTGCGGATCGAGGCCGGCGAGGGGTGGCGGGAGGACGTGGTGCGGCACGACGGCGTGTGGATTTTACCGACGGGGGCGGGGCATGCCTGGGCGGGCGCGAGTTTCGTCCGCGACGAAACCGAGCGGGAGATGCGTCGCGAGGCTTTGCGCGCGAGCGTGCGGCGTCAGCTGGCGGATATCGTCTGGCGCGAGACGGGGATCCTGGCGGGGCGGCGGATGACCTCGACGAACCGTGTGCCGCGAAGCGGCTGGCTGCCGGGGCGGGAGGGCTGCGAAGGCGCGTTCAACGGCCTCGGCTCGAAGGGCGCGTTGTTGGGGCCTGCCCTGGCGAGGGAGTGGGTGGGGCGGCTGGCTGGCGTGGCGTGACCGCGCAACGCGGGGGGCGGATGCCGTGGCGGCGTCAGCCGCGGCGGATCTCGGAGCCCTGGAAGCGGATGGCGAGGCGGTAGACCTTTTTCACTCGGCAGGTGATCTTGCCGGTGGCGGGGTCGAATGTATCGGGGATTTCGATACGGTGGAGGTCGACGGTCGCGTGGTAGCCGCGTTCGCTGAAAAGATCGATGAGCATGGCCAGCGCGAGGGGATCGTCGAGGACGGGGTCCTCGGTGTTGACCGAGGCGATGCCGGAGATCGCGTGACGTTGCACGATGGGCATCACCTTGCGGGCGATGAACTCGACGACCTTGGAGAGCAGCTCGGTGTGTTCGAAGGCGTATTCGTCGAGGCGCTTCACGAGCTGCTGGCGGGCGTGGACCACGAGGTCGCTCGCGACCGGGATGGGGCGGAGGAGGTCGTGGGTGCGCGGGTCGAGCTCGAGCGAACTCTGGTATTGGAGCTCGCGGAGGATGTTTTGCTCGACCTCGGCGAGGGAGCCCTGGGCGTTGACGAGGTGGTAGTGGAAGATCTCGCGGAGGGATTGCAGGGCGTCCCAGGTCTGCTCCTTGAAGACGCGGTAGCGGCGCTTCGCGAGTTCGACGTCGTAGTCGGTGGGACGTTCCTCGAGCAGTTCGCCGACGCCGGTGCGGCGGACGTCCTCGTTGTGGGCGCGGATTTCGAGGCCGCGTTTGAGCTGGCGCTCGACCGAGGTCTTCTCGTCCACGAAGAGCACCATGATGTGGATGGTGGGGTGGCGGAAATGGGCGCGCAGCGGCGTGTGGTAGAACTCGCGGCGCAGGGCGTGCATCTTGTCGACGAGCAGCTTGAGGCACTCGACCTGGACCTCGGTGCGCGGGAAGCCGTCCAGGATGCAGCCGTCGCGGTAGACGGGATCGAGCAGGCGGCGGAGCAGCAGGCGGATGACCTCGCGGTCGCCGACCATCTGGCCGGCGTCCTTGATGCGTTTGGCCTCGGGCGAATCGAGCAGGGCGCTGACGACGATGGGGTCGCAGGTGAGGCCGCGGGCCTTGAGGATGAAGGCGGTGTTGGTGCCCTTGCCGGCGCCGGGGGCGCCGCCGAGGAGGATGATCTCCTTGGGGAAGCGCAGTTGGTCGCGACCGAATTCGCCTTCCAGCTCGCGCCACACGGTGTCGAAGATCACCTGTGCGTCCTTGATTTCGAGATCCTGGTGGCGAACGGCCGCGGGCTGGGGGCCGTTCGGGGCAGGCGAGGGGGCGGAAGGCGGGGTGGGCTGGGCCATGAGAAAACGGGTGACTGAGAGGGAAAGCGGGGCGGGTTTCGATAGCGAAGTTCGTTTCGGGGGCTCCCGGTTTTGTCTGGGGTGTATTTCCTAGTCGGCCTCGAATCTGTTGCGCCGAGCAAAAATCTTGGAACCTTTGCGGCGTTGACGCGTCAGAGGTGTCACATCCTTGAGCACGGTTTCGGAGCCTAATCCCCAAGCGACGAAGCCACCAGACCGGCTCAAGGCGCAACCCTTTCGTTCTTTTGTGCTCACCCTCGTGAACACGACCAATTCCTGAAGCCGCGAACTTCAGGAGTGTTAGTTGAAGCTGGACCTGACGGGGCCGCCCTTGTGGTGGCCCCGTCTTGGTTTTTATGGCGCGGGCGAAGAGCGGGCGGATCCGGCGGCGGGAGAGGCCGCGATCTTGCATTTTTTGTGTTTTGCACGCCTTGCGGGCGGACCTCCTTGCACCGCGTCTTGGGCGACCCCTAGTTTCAGGCGCGATAACGGACGCATCCCTTCACCACCGCGTCCCGCATCCTTCACTTATGCACGACGAAGCCGCCACCTCCGCCGCCCTGCTGCCCGATCTGCCCGATTCGCGTGATCCGCGTGTTCTGGCCTATCTTAACCTCAAGCTCCGCGAACTGGGGCAGCCGGGGGTCGAGTTGCCGGCCGACGACGGCGCCGCGGCGCTTACCGGTCTCGTCGATCACTTTCTCGTCCTGGGGAGGGAAAAGGACCGCCTGCTTTCCCGGCATCTGTGTCCGGTCGACCAGCGCATCCAGAACTTTCTCTACGCCAATTTCGAGGAATACGGCCCGGTGCCCCACCTCCCGCCCGCGACTTTGGTGCTCGATCGCCCGGGGCTGGCGCGGGCCCTTTCGCTTCCGCCTTCGGCGGACGAGCACAAGAGCTCCATCCTCACCTCGACCCGCCTGCACAACGGCATCCTGCACAATCCTAAGTCGGACCGGCGCACCACGCAGGGCATTTTCCATGTCGCCGAAGGCGGTCTGCCCATCCCCGACGACAAGAAGGCCGTGCCCGCGGCGGTGTTTTCCCGCCTGCTCCGTCACGCGCTGAATCCGCCCGATGAGCTGCTGGCGCTGCCCTTCACGGCGGCGTCGTCCGAGCCCGCCCACGCGTTCGTTTCGCTCTACCTTCGGCCCGTCGTGGTGCCCGAGGTGCCCGGCTTCACGCCGGCGCGCCGCATGGAGACCCGCTTCTTCATCCCGGGCGCGCTCGTCGCCAACCTAGACTTCGTCGAAAGCATCTTCGGCAACGCCGGCGACCCGGGTCTGCCGATCAACGACGCCGCGCTCGATCCCGAGCATTGGACCGGCCACACCGGCTGCATCATTCTCGCGCCGCATCTCAACGGGCTGAAGAAAAAGGACCTCGGCCTGCCTTCCTGGGAGGACGCCACCGAGCGCCAGCGCCGCGACGGCATGTGCTGGAAGTCGCCCGACGAGGCCTACAACGACGGCGTGGCCTTCAAGTGCACCGCCCGCGACGCCTCGGGCGTCGTGGTGACCATCCTCTCGGACAACTACTTCGGCTACTGCAAGAAGGAGGTGAAGACCCAGATCTCCTTCGCCGCGAACCTGCTCGGCCTCGCCGAGGAGGAGCACGCCGGCGGCGCCCTCGCCTTCCCGAGCTACGATCTCGGCGAGGAGTTCACCCTGCTCTCGGTTTTCCCCGACGCGGAGACCTCGCTCGAAAAGGCGCTCGCCCTCCTCGGCGAGCGCGCGCTCCCGCAGCCCGGCGGGTGGGCCCGCGACGCCGCGTATCCAAACATCTACTACGTCCCCGGCGACGCGCGCTTCGATCTTCGCACCCAGCGCGTGACCTGGGGGGCCGGCGACGAGCCCGCCCATTCGATCAAGCTGCTCCCCGGCGTCACCTACGTGCTGCCCTCCGGCTACAAGGTCGAGATGGTGCGGCCCGACTCCAATTCCCGCTGGCGCCTGCGCGGCACCACCGCCGAGGGCATCCTTTGCCACAAGCCCTGCACGGTTTCCGGCGGCGGCAAGTCCGAGATCTCCAAGTCCATCGCCGACGCGACGTTCTCCGGCCCGGTCTTCATCTCCGACGCCGCCAAGGATCTCGACCTCGTGGAGGCCATCCTGAAGCGCGACTACTCGCAGCGCTACAAGGACCCCGCGCGCAACAAGCCGCCCGGCCAGGGACGCCCCATCCTTTCGCCGAAGCGCTCGCTCGGCTCCGTCGTGAAACTGCTCTCCCGCAGCCCCGACTACACCGACGAATACAACGAGTGGATCGACTCCATCCCGCGCTACATCCGCGATCTCGTTCTTCTTGTGAAACGCGTGCACAAGGCCGAACACGGCGACGACTGGCGCCGTCATTTCGCGGTGGACACGATCAACGGTCGCCCGGGCAACGAGCTCAAATACCACGGCGTCCGCGCCACCACCCAGTTCCTGCGCGTCGGCTACGCGAAGGACGGCGGCTGGCGGACCTTCTCGCTGCGCAGCGACTTCCTGCCCGCGGTGAAGATCCAGGCCGAGGACGACATCACCGCCTCGGCCGTCGCCCCGGCCCGCGTGGTCAAGGGTCTGCCCGCGGACCGCGCCGCCGAGTCCGCCTCGGTCAAGTTCGTCCACAACTGCGAGACGCGTCTCTTCCAGCGTCCCGACGACGCGATCGTGCGCGGCTACGACAAGCACGCGGAGAAGGACTTCGCCGGCTCGGGCAACTTCTTCTCCAACTACGAGCCGCTGCCCCACGCCACGATCGGCGACATCCTCGACGACACGCTCGGTTTCGACGCCTACACGCCGCCGATCAAGGACCTCGTGCGCGACTTCGCCGCGAATCCGAAGGCCGGCTACGTCGCGCTCCCCTCGCATCCGCGCATCGTCGACGGCAAGCCGACCAAGAACCCCCGCTATCTCCAGGTCCGGCCCGACCTGCTCGACCCGCGGGCGACCGCGCTCGCCCGCATCGGCGCCCGCCTCAGCCGCGGCCTCAAGGCCGACGAGCCCGTGGTGTTCCCCGTCGGCGCCGTGTTGATGGGCCGCCGCCTCAACCCGCCGGAAAAGGGCGTGCGCCCGCTCTGCGTTTTCAACCCCATCCACTACCAGGAGCTGCCCGAGGCCTTCATGGACCTCATCGCGAGCCTCACCGGCAAGTCGCCCTCGACCACCGGCGCCGGCTCCGAAGGCGCGCTCACGAAGGGGCCCTTCAACGCGCTGCCGCCGATCTACGATCTCAACGCCGCGCTCGTGTCCTTCCTCCTCACCGACCTGCCCGTGTTCTCCACCGCGGCCGGCTGGGTGGGCCCGAAGCTGCGCGTCGACCACGACATCTCGCTGCTCGTGCCCGAGATCTGGTGCCGCATGAGCGCCGAGGAGCGCACGCCGAAGTTCCTCATCGAGCACGGCTACCTCGAGCGCTGCACGGACTTCGTCCACGACGGCAAACCGGTCCTCGCCTCGCGTCTCGGCTGGCGCATCACGGATCGTTTCGTGCAGGCCTTCTTCGGCCGTGTGATGAGCAACCCCTCGACGGTCTTCGACGAGGAGCACCTCAAGCCCGAGCTGACCGACGCGGGCATCTTCGCCGACGGCATGGAAAACATCGTTTCCGCGATGAAGGAGGCCGCCGACCACTACTTCGCCGACGGCTCGATCGAACACGCATGCCCGCCGCTGCGCGCCCTGCTCCACATCATGCGCGACGGCCAGTGGGAGGGGAAGGGGCTCGATTCCCCCGAGGTCCGTCGTCTCTTCGACCGGGAGGAGATGCTCAAGAGCGACTGGTATCGCGCCCGCCTCGAGGCGAAGCGCATGATCGACGCCGCCACCTGGGAATCGCACGCGCGCTACCTCGAGAAATTCCTCCGCCGGGCCAACTACGCCGACGTCGCGGTGAAGCTCGACATCAAGAGCCGGCTCGACCGCGTGGCCGCGCGCGCCCGCGCCGCGAAGGACGGCTCCTACGTGGAGTCGCTCCGCGGCACGCTCGGAGGCGAACCCGCGGTGGCGAAGGACATCGTCTACGCGCACCGCGTGTGAGGTCCTCCGTCCAAGATTGGTTTGGTGGGTTTGACTGAAACAGAAGCGCCGGCCTTCGGGCCGGCGCTTTTCTTTGGCAGGACGGGAACGATCAAGGGACCGCTCCCACATCGGGTTTATCGCCCGCGTGATTTTGTAGTCATTTAATCGATACGACGGGCGTATTCAGCGGCGGCGGCGACGCAACCCGGAGAAACCGCAGGCGACGATCGCGGTCCAGATACCTGCGCCGGCGGGTTCCGGGATGACTGTGAACGAGCCTTGCATCCAGTAGGAGGGGGCGTCCGTGGTGATCGAGATATCCCGGATGTTGGTGAACGTAAGCGTGCCGGTTGCCGGGTTGTAGCTGACGGACCAGTCGGCGTTGTTCGTTTCGGCGTCTTGTGCGCCGAATTCGAAGCCGGTGATTTCCGCCGACTCCGCCGAGAAGATATTCTCGATCGTAAGGGTGAGCGTGTTGGCGGCGAACGTGGTTGTCTCCGGGCCGTTGTTGAAGCGGAAGAATGAGATCGAAAGCTGCTGGTAGGTGAAGTCGGGGGTGTTGACGATATTTCCCGTGGCGACCGCACTTTCCTTGTCGTCCAAGCCGAGCATCAGCCAGAGGCCTGTGGTAAGTTGCAGATCGGCGGACGCGTAGTCGCCGTCCTCCAAGGTGAAGGGGACGCTGGTGACCGACCAAGAGTGGACGGTGTCGACGATGGAGAAGATCAGGTGGGCGTCGTTCTCAGGTGTCGCCAGGTCGACGTAATAGGCGGCTTGGGTTGCGGAGCAGAGAAGGAGACCGGAGGTCCAATACAGTGCAGCGGTGTATCTAAGCATGGCTGGATGACTTCGGCCCTCTTCTTGCAACCTCGCTTGATGCAGGTGAATTACTTTTGTCGTAAACGTATTGTTATATTTTTCTTCTGCGAGTCCGGCATGAAGTGCCTGATGACAGCTTTCGCTGGACCTTGTCTTTGGGGTTGGGAGTGAGGTCCGTCCGGTTGGTTCCGCGACCTCACAGTCGCGTCACGCGCAGGCGGAGGAATTGGCGTGGCGAGGTCGCGGGATCGGGCTCGGCGCGCACGGTGACGAGTTCGCCGCCGTCGGTCGTGACGCGCGCCGTTTCCGTGACGACGCCCGGGTCGCTTGTCCACCAACCGGCGGCAAGGTCGTCGGTCCACTCGACGGCGTAGGTGAGGTCGGAGCGACCGGTGGGTTGGAAAAACGTGATCGCGAGCCGGCCGTCGGGCGTGATTGCGGCGCTTGGCCGGCGTGTGGCGGCGTCGGGCTCGAACGGTTCGCCGCCGAGCGCGTATTCGAGAAGATTGCCCAGGCCGTCTCGGTCGGGATCGGCGGAATCGCCGGAGACGCCTGCGTCGGCGAGCTGCTCGGCGGAGAAGCGAGCGAAGCGCCAGGCGTCGTAAGGTTTGTCCTCGATCGTGACCGTGGCGTTTTCGGGCGAACCGGCGGAGAGCGACCAATCGGTGGCGAGCGTGAGCGTCACGCCGCGGTCGCCCTGCGCGAGCGAGTCGCCGATCGGCGTGATCGAGACGGTGGCGGATGCGGCGCCGGCGGGGATGAGCAGCGAATCGGGCGGTGCGATGTAGTGAATTCCGGATACGGCGCTGCCGCCCCAGGCGAGCGGAACGAGAAGCGGCGAGGTGACGGGGCCCGTGCGCGTGATCGTGAAGACGCCGGCCGAGCCGTCCTGTTCGCGCGCGACCGGCGTGGTCGCGACGACGGTGACGGTGGGCAGCGTGCGCCAGGCGAGGGCGTAGTCGGTGTTGGCGCCGGAGGCGGAGGACACCTGGAGCGCGTAGCGTCCCGCGGGCAGCTCGGGGACGTAGATGTGCTCGAGGTTGTCCACGGTGCTCGCGCTCGTCTGCACGGCGGAGCCGAGCGTGAAGGTGTCGGCGGGGACGTTGTAGAGCGTGAGGTCGAGGTTGGCGAGGGGGCCGGCGAAATAGGAGCCCAGCCCCGCCGTGACGGGGCGGTGCCAGACGAGGGCGGCGGAAAAGCGCGGGCTGACGGAGCCGGCGGGCACCTCGAAAAAGTAGGTGCGCGCGCCGGCCTGGGTGACGTTGCGCACCTGGGCGGTGGCCCATGCGGTGTCGGGGAGAAGTTGGGAAGGCGAGGCGGAGACCCGGCCTCCGAGAAGCGTGCGGTAGGCGAGGAGGATGTTGAGCTCGCCGGCGCCATGGCGCGTGTCGATCGGTTGCGTGGTCGCGCGGCTCCACGCGGGAAACTTGTCCTTCGTCGCGCCGGCGAGGAGCAGGGCTTTGACGGAGCGCGGAAGATTCGCGCCGGAGAGGAGGTGGGGCGTCTCGGAGAGTTTTTGCGAGAGCAGGCCGGCGGCGGAGGCGACCTGCGGCGAGGCGAAACTGGTGACCGAATCGGGGGCGACGAGATCGGGCTTGATGCGTCCGGCGCCGTCGTAGGCGGTGAGCCCCGCGCTGTGTTGGCCGTCGGTGCGCCCGACGCTGATGAGATTGTAGCCTTGCGCGAGAAGGTGGGGCAGCGTGGTGGAGTAGCCGTTGTTCACTCCGACGACGCAGACGAACCCGTATTGGTTCACCATGTAGTCGAGCCGGGTGTTGATCAGGGGGATGGTGGTTTCGGGGGGATTGGCGGCGTTGAGCGTCTGGACGATCCAGCTGTGGTTCTGGACGCGGCGCGGCTCGGCGTGGGGGAGCGAGTTGAGCCAGTGGTTCGCGTTGTAGGCGTCGATCGCGGTGGTGTCGGGAATGAGGCTGGCGCCGAGTCCGTAGAATTTGGCGCCGACGGAGGTCGCGTGGCTCGAGGTGCCGGAGCCGGGGCTTTTGTTGGTGATGCTTTTCCCGGAGAAACGGCTGTCCGCGGCGTTGGGCAGGTAGTTGTCCGCCGGGTCGTTTTCCGAGGTGGTCGCCTCCACCTGGGTAACGCCGTCCGTGACGGCGGTCGGGACGCCGGTGGCGTAGGTTTGCAGGAGCCTCGTGTAGCCGACCTCGTCGCGCCAGTCCGCGAGCGCGGGCGCGGCCGCGCCCAGAAGCGCGACGAGCAGGCGGACGGAATGTGCGGGGGCGGCGAACATCCGGGCGGTAGACGCCGGAAGATCTCGATTCGTTTCAACTCCGCAACCCGCCAATGCGGGGGGCGGAGGGCGGGACCCTAGCCCGGGGGCCAGCCGAGCTGGCGCTTGGCGAGGAGGTGGACGTGGAGGTGCGGCACGGTCTCGCAGGCGTCGGGGCCGTTGTTGATCACGAGGCGGAAGCCGCGGTCGAGCTGTAGTTTTTCGGCCACTACGCCGGCGGTGAGAAGCAGATGGCCGAGGATCGCCTCCTGCTCGGGCGCGGCGTCGCCGACGCGCGGGATGACGGTCTTGGGGATGATGAGCAGGTGGACGGGCGCCTGCGGCTGGATGTCATGGATGACGATGCAGCGGTCGTCCTCGTGCTCGATCTTGGCGGGGATCTCGCGGGCGATGATGCGTTCGAAGAGGGTCATGTTTTTCTAGAAACCACGAAACACACGAAAGACACGAAAAGAAAGCCGCGGCTGGCTAGAGAAACAGCAGGCGGAAGTCGGCGTCGGGGCGGGTGCGGGCGGCGGCGAGATCCTGCACGAAGGCGAGCGCGTCCTCGTATTCGCGGCGGCGGCGGGCGGTCTCGCGTTGTTCGGGCGGGAGCAGCGCGGCGCGGAGGTTGGTGACGAGCAGCGTCGATTCGCGGTGGGGCGCGAGACGCTTGAGGCCGGCCATGAGCTCGGCGCGGGCGAAGAGCGGCGTGGCCGAGGTGAGCGTGCTGAGCGCGTCCCAATGGAAGAAGCCGTGTCCGGGCTGGCCCGCGAAAAACTTCTCCAGCAGGCGCGCGGCGGCGGCGGTGAAGGCGGCGTCGTAGCGCGCGGCGAACTCGGGATGCGCTCGCGTCTGTTCCTTCAGTTCGGCGAGGCTGAATGCGATCGCCTCCTGGATCTGGCGCGCGAGGTAGAGATCGTCGCCGGTGAACCGGGCGAAGAGCGCGTTGATGAAGTGCAGACGGCGAAGGTCGTCGCGGGTCGCGGCGGAGGCGTGCATGGGAGGTTCGGAGTGTCGCGGATCGGGGGCCGGGTTGCCCCGGCCGAACCAAACCCGACACGGCGCAAACGCTGGGTGGGGGCGTCGCGCGGTCAAGGACCCGCTGAGGTTTGGCGGGGCCATTGGCGTCTTGCCTGCCGCGAAACCCGACACCTATCTCCCATGCCATGGAGCGCCGGGTTACGATTCGGGATATCGCGGAAAAGGCCGGGGTGCACTTCACGACGGTCTCGATGGCCTTGCGCAATCATCCCCGTCTGCCGAGGGCGACGCGCGCGCGCATCCAGAAGATCGCGCGGGAGATGGGGTATCGCCCGGACGCGATGCTGGCCGCGCTTTCGAGCTACCGCGTCGGGCTCATCAAGCGCCGGCATCAGGCGACGCTCGGCTGGATCAACTGTTACCCGAATCCGCAGGAGTTGTATGAGGTGACCTTGTATCACGACTACCTGCTCGGGGCCCGCGCGAGGGCGGAACAGCTCGGCTACACGCTGGAGGAGATCTGGTTGTGCGAGCCGGGACTCACCCGGGCGCGCGTGAGCACGATTTTGCGCACGCGCGGGATTCAGGGCGTGATCGTCGCGCCGCTGCCGCGCGGCACCGACACGATCGATCTGTTGCCGTGGAACCGCCTGTCGGCCCTGTCGTTGGGGTTCAGCCTGAAAAAACCCGAGCTGCACACCGTGGTGCCGATGCAATACCACGGCATGCGCACGATCCTGCGCGAGCTGAGGGAGCTCGGCTACCGGCGCATCGGGCTGGTTTGCGAACCGGAGTTTGACCGGCGCTGCGACGGCAACTGGCAGGCGGCGTTCTGGGTGGACTACCACGGCCAGCCGGAGGATTGCCGTGTCGAGCCCCTGTGGCACCCCGCGGGCGGGTTGACGGAGGAGGCGTTCGTGTCGTGGTTTCGCCGATACAGGCCGGACGTGATCGTGTCGGCGCGCTCGCGGATTTCCCAGATACCGACCTTCCTCAAGCAGATGAAGCTGTCGGTGCCGAAGGATGTCGGTCTGGCCCATCATCATGTTCGGACGGGTGACGCGGTGTCGTCGGGTATCGACGAGAACGGACGGAAGATCGGAGCCGCCGCGCTCGACTACCTGGTCGCGATGTTGAACCGCCAGGAATTCGGCGTGCCCGACACGCCGCAACATCTGCTCGTCGAGGGACGCTGGGTGCCGGGCAAGACCGTGCGTCGTCAGCGCGCCGCCGATGGCGAACGCGCGCGAAAGGCGCGGGCGTTCGCCTGAGCGCGGGCCCGACGTGGTTTTCCGCGCGCGGCGTGGCGGGAGCGCGTCGCCGCGACGCGAGGGGCGGTGCGTCAGGGGACGCGGATCGTGGTCGTGAGGCGAAGCGAGGACGTCGGCGCGGACGTGTCCACGATCATGCAGGTGTGGCGATGCTCCCACTTGCGGAACTTCAGCGTGTGGTTCAACGCGCGCTCCTGCGACACCTGCACGGGATGGTCGGCCGCCAGGGTGATCTCCACCTCCGGGGTCGGGAGGTGTTCGCGGCCGTCCGAATTTTGCTCGGCGACGAGCGGATGGCCCCCGATCCAGCGCGGGAAGCTGAGTTCGCCCTCGGGCAGATGGACGCGGAGCTGTTTGGCCGGTTGCGTGACGTCGGGCCGAAGCTCCTCTTCGGACGCGAGGTGCCAGCGGAAGCGGATGCGATCGGGCGCGGAGAGTTCCACCTCGTCGACGACGATCATCTCGCGGCTCGTCCACGACACCCTGCGCGTCCAGCGGCGAACCTGCTGGTAGCCTGCGCCGGCCTCGACGACGACCTCGCCGCCGCGTTCGTCGAGGCGGTGAACGGTGATCGGAGCGGGCGCGCGCTTCGGAGTGAGCTCGTCGCCGACCTGCAGCACGTTGTGGCCCGCTACCGTGTCGAAATAGGTCGCCTTGGCCGGGTCGCTGTAGGGCGGGGTGCCGGACTCCATGAGGACGACGCGCCCGCCGACGATGAAGTTCACGTGACCGCGGTCGTTGTGGTCGTGAAAGTCGAGGCGGTCGCCGCCGCGTATCCAAACTCCGGATGCGTTTTGATTCCACGAGTCGCGCCACACCGCCCAATGTCCGCGTTGATAGAGAGCCCAGCGCGGCGGCTCGCGCATCTGCCCGGGGCCGATGGAGAGGCTGAAGAGGCCGTATTGGTCGAGCGGCATCGCCTCGGGGCCGAGCTCGCGGCGCGCGATCCAGTTGAGCTCGGGATCGCCGCTCAAGGTCGCGAGACGATAGACGTCGAAGCCCCAGCGAGGCCGGTTTCCGCGCTGCGCGTCGAAGGCGTCGAAGGCGTTCACCATCGAGCCGCCGGGCTGGAAGGCGAGCGCCTGCCAGCGCGGATAACGTTGCAGAAACGGGTGGTCGATCAGACGGCGGTCGCCGGCCTCCGCCGCGGCACGGGCGGCGAGGTAGAGGAAGGGCGCGGTCCAGTGGATCGCGTAGATCGAGCCTTCGGAGGTGGCGCCTTCCTCGCCCAGGTCGTCGAGCGACACGAGCAGGTTGCGCACGCCGCACTCGTAGTCCTCGGCGTGGCGATCGCGGCCGAGCATCGCGGCGGCGGCGACCTGTCCGGCGGCGGGCACGACCCATTGATTGGTGATCGAGCGTCGAGAGCGGACATACCAGGGCACGCGGTTTTCCCAATCATGGCGCACCTGCGCGGTCTCGCGCGCGCAGGCGGCGAGGAGTCGGGCGCGCAAGTCCTCGGGGAGCGTGTTTTCGGGGAGGAGGGCGAAGGTCTGGGTGAGCGCGGTCAACACCAGCCCCGTCGCGAGCCAGACGCCGTCCTCGCCGCCGGGAGGCAGGTCGTTCTCCGGCGTGTAGAGCGTCCAGCCGCGACGTTGGAAGGGGTTCCATCCGGCGACCTCCTCGAGCTGGCGGACGATGCGCTCCTTGAGCACGGGATCGCCCGTGACCCGATACGCGGCGGCCATCAGGGGAAGCTCCCGCGCGATCAGGTCGGCGACCGTGACGTCGGCCTGGGAGAGGGCGAAGAGATTGGCCTTCTCGGCGCTCGCCCGCTCCACGCGCGGCGTTCGTGTATCTATGTTTCCGATACGTCGATCCCCGGGATTGCGCAATTCCTCGAGCGAGCGCGGGCGCTCCACGACGGGCTGCCGCGCCACGCGCCGGGCTTCCTTGAGTATCAGATCGAGCGCGGCGCGGGTCTCCGGATCGGTTCGCGCGCGGGCGAAGGCCGCGTCCGCGTAGCGTCGATAGTAGCCGCCCGCGCCGGCGTCGTCGGACCGCGCGCCGGACACGGGAAGGAACGGACACGCGAGCAGAGCGAGGCCAAGGAGACGGGGCAGGGCGAACGAACGGAGGGGAGGCATACGTGACCTTTGTGTGACGGAGAAAGAGGAGGAAATCCCTTTGGTGATGTAATTGTAGAGCATCGAACGACGTGCGGTTCCCCGGTCGCACATGTTTTGCCCTACAATAAGAGCAAAATACCTTTTGAGGCGGGGGAATTTGCGCGCAGGATTTGGCAATCATGAGCCCCATCCCGCCTCACATCCACCCCATGCGCCCAGTCAAATGCAGGGGATTTACATTGATCGAGCTGCTGACGGTGATCGCCATCATCGGCATCTTGGCGGCCATCATCATCCCGACGGTGGGCCGCGTGCGCGAGAGCGCGAAGGCGGCGCAGTGCACCAGCAATCTTCGCCAGATCGGCCTGGCCGTCTTCGCCTACGCGAACGACAACCGCGGCTTTCTCCCCGGGCCGGTCTACTCCCAGGTGGCGGCGCGGGTGAACACGAACAAGGGGCCGACCGAGGCGCCCTATCTGGCGGTGCGTCTGTTGCCCTACCTGAACGATCCGCGGCAGAAGGGGGCCCGCACCTACGAGGTTTTCGTGTGTCCGTCGTGGGACCTGCAGAAGACCGACGAGAGCGGAACCATCTACATGCTCGCCAGCGGCGTGGGAGAGGCCGGCGTGAACCGGCTGAGCAACGTCTTCGGCGTCCCGGACAGCACTCCGGAGAAAAACCCGCGTCAGTTGAGCGAGGTCCAGCGCGTGGTCTCGCCCGGACAGACGCGGATGATGTTCGAGATCGATCTCGAGTCCCGCGACGTCGAGGACCTCGGCCTCAGCGCGTCGGTGAAGGCGAAGCTGCTCGACAAGCCGTTTCACGGCTCCTTCCGCAACGCCCTGCACTTCGACGGCTCGGTGCAGCGTCATAAGGCCGCCCGGTGATTCTCCGTATTCAGCTTAAAACTACATCAATCCAGTATTCATCCTATGATCGCTTCAATGCTCGCCCGCACGGGTTTCGCGGCCTGCGCCGCGTTTTCGCTCGTTTCCACCTTGTCCGCCGTGGAATTGTTCAACGCCGACGTTCCGTCGGTCATGAACGGCGGCGGCTCCGATGGATCGCCGAGTGTTTACACGATAAACAACGGGACTCCGCGCAGCTTGGGTCAGACCCGGGTCGGCGACATGGTTGGTTACAACCGCTTCGTGATCACCAGCGGCGCGGTGAGCTCCACCACTTCCTACATCGGTTATGCAGCGACGTCGGGATCCAACTCCGTGCTCGTGAGCGGTTCCTCCGCCGCATGGACCAGCAGCAATCAGATCCACGTTGGTTTCAACGGCTCAAACAACAGCCTTGTGATTTCGAACGGCGCCGCGGTGACGAGCGCGGGGGCGAACATCGGCCGGCACATCGGCGCCGACGGCAATTCGGTGACGGTGGACGGAGTGGGCACCACGTGGACGATGACGAATCATCTCTACGTTGGGAATGCTGGCTCGAATAACTCGCTGACCATTTCAGGTGGCGCGCAGCTGGTCACCACGCAGCGAACCTACATCGGATATGGCGACAAGGATATTTCGGGCAATGGTTTGAACAACACGGTTTTGGTGACGGGCGCGGGTTCCGTCTGGACCAACTCCGGTGAGTTTCACCTCGGCTACTCGGCCACCAGAACTTCGGGCAATATTGTGACCTTGGCCGACTCGGCGTTGCTGAAGCAGGAGAGCGCGTCCTTCCAGATCACCAACTCCACGAGCTATCTCCGGATCGACGGCGGCTATTTCGCGATCAAAGGCGACCAGACCACGCTGCTGACCAGCCTCATCACCGGCGGGAAAATCCAGATCTCGGACGGCGCCGGTGGTTGGTTCTCCGCCACCGACCTCTCCTCGTTCAGCCTCACCTATGTCGCCGACCTCGACGCCGACACGCGTGGGCTCACCGGAGGTCTCTACGCCGACCTCGGCGGTTACACGATCCTGTCGCTTCCCGCCTCGAGCATCCCCGAGCCCGCGACCGCCGCGGTCCTCGTCGGCGCGCTCGCGTTGGGCTTCGCCGGTCTGAAACGCCGTGTCCGTCGCGCCTGAATTTTCCATGCCAACCCCTCGTCGCTCCCATCGTCTTCTCGCCGGTCTGGTGTTTGCGCTCGCGGTCCTCGGGCTGCGGGCCGCGCCGCTCGATCCCGCGCCGGAGGGCACCTTCACCATCGCGGTCATCCCCGACACGCAGGGCTACTTCGGCAAGGGCACGAAGGAGGATCCGGAGGGCAAGGAGCCCACGACGAATCCCGTGCTCGACGCGCATACGCGCTGGATCACGTCGAACATCGCCGCGCAGCGCATCGTGTTCGTGAGCCACGTCGGCGACATCGTGGATCGCAACAACAACGAGCAGTGGAAGCTGGCCGGCGAACTCATCGGGCGCCTCCACGGCAAGGTCCCCTACGGTCTGGTCGTGGGCAACCACGACATGCGCCTGTCGGGCGAGTCGAAGTTGTTCCAGAAGACCTTCCCCGCGGCGCGCTTCGCCGGTTTCGACTGGTATGGCGGTTCGCATCCCTACGTTCCCGAGCGTCCCGGAGTCTCCGGCAACAACGCCAACAGCTACCAGCTGATCAGCGCCGAGGGCGTGGACCTGGTCATTCTTCATCTCGAGTGCAACGCGCCCGACTACGTGCTGAGCTGGGCGGACGCGATCCTGGAGAAGCATCGCGACCGTATCGGAATTGTGGTTACGCACATGGATCTCGGCGTGATCCATCCCCGTGTGCGCGGCCAGCCCGCGCCGCCGGTCGGCCGCATGCTGTGGACGAAGAACCACGGAGAGCACGGCAACTCGCCGGATCAGATGTGGGACAAGCTCTATCGCAAGCACGCCAACCTCCGGCTCATCTTCAGCGGCGACCAGCGCGAGGTGGCCTACGCCCATCTCGTGACCACGGGCGACCACGGCAACACGGTGCACGCGCTGATGAGCGACTACTACTCGAACGGCCCCATGCGCCTGTATCGCTTCGCGCCGAAGGAGGGGAAGCTGCACGTCATCACCTATGACACGACGCAGCAGGGACTCGTCGCCGCGACGGAGTGGAGCTGGAGCAAATACAAGGGCGGCCGCGTGACTTGCGAGCCGGCCGACGCGCCCGCCGTCGACACGCCCGAGCGGCGCAAGCACCAGTTCACCATCGATCTCGACTTCCGCGTCCGTTGAGGCGCGACCGCTCCAGGCAAAACATGAGAAAAGCGCTTTTCACTTTCGCGGTCTGCGTGGCCGCGTGGCTGGTCGTTCCGTGCCAGGCGGGACTCAAGGTCTACTACATCCGCCATGCGCAGCAGGGCGGCAACGTGACCAAGGAGTGGGCGGAGATCCCGAAGTCGCGGTGGCCGGACTACGTCGGAAAATCCTACCGTTTCACGCCGCTCGGCGAGGCCCAGGCGGCGCATGTGCCGACGAAGCTCGCGCCGTATCACTTCGACTTCATCGCGGTGAGCCCGACCTGGCGCACGCGGCAGACGATCCTCGCCTACCTCAAGGCGCAGAATCGTCGGGCGGAGATCTGGCCGGAGCTGATCGAGTTCGGCCGGATGGACGGCGACGGCCACCGCATCGGCGCCCCGGACCTGCCGCCACCCTCGGACGATCTCCTGACGGGGGGAAAGCCGATCAAACTCTCCGCGGACGAGGAGCCCTGGTTCATTCTGCGGCCGGACGGGTTGCTCGAGCCGAAGCTCGGGCGCGGCGGCGATCCGGGCGCGGCGGATTTGACCGAGCTCCAGCGGCGCGTCGTCGCGCGGCTGCGCGAGCAGTTTGGCGGCACGGACAAATCGGTGCTGCTGGTCGGGCACGGTCACGCGGGCATCCGCCTGCTGCGCGTGCTCACCGGCGATCCCGCCGCGACCAAGACGCCCCTGAACAACATCGGCATCTGGATGGCCGAGGAGCAGCCGGACGGACGCTTCGTCATCCGCATGATCAACGACAAGCCGGTCGAGACGGCGGACAAGTGAGCCGCGGGCGGGACGTGTATCTCACGCACGGATACGCCGTGGGGGGCGCGGCCGTCGGGCGCGCCGAGGCGGCGAGGAGAGGGGCGGAAAGGCAACGCGGTCGTCCAGCCCTGTCTCTCCCGCCGGGGCCGCGGCTCAGGCGGAGCCTTCCGGCTTGTGGCCGAGGTGTTTGATCTCGGAGACGAATTCGGAGACGTCGCGAAATTCCTTATACACGCTCGCGAAGCGGACGTAGGCGACGTGGTCGATCTTCTTGAGCTGTTCCATCACGGCCTCGCCGATCGCCTCGCTCGGGATCTCGGAGTCGTAGCGCGCCTCGAGGATGTCCATCACGTCGTCGACGAGCATGCCGATGCGCTCGGGGTCGATGGGACGTTTGTGGCAGGCGACGCGGATGGAGCGCGCGAGTTTCTCGCGGTCGAACTCCTCGCGGCGGCCGTCGTGCTTGAGGACGACGATGCCTTCGCGCACGAGCGTCTCGATCGTGCTGAAGCGCGCGCCGCACTCGGTGCATTCGCGACGGCGGCGGATGGTGTTACCCTCGCGGCTGATGCGGGAGTCGATGACCTTGTCCTCGATGGAGGTGCACTTGGGACAACGCATGGTGGTGGAGCCGGGCGCGGAGAACGGGGAGCGAGGAGCTTGGGGCGGGGCTCAGGTCGTTTCGGCGCGATCGAGTTTGAGGAAGTTTTCGAGGATCTTCATGCCGCCCTCGGTCGCGATGCTCTCGGGGTGGAATTGCACGCCCCAGATCGGGAGCTCCTTGTGGCGGAGGCCCATGATCTCGCCCTCGGCGGTCTCGGCGGTGACGTCGAGGCAGTCGGGGAGGGTGGCGCGTTCGACGAGAAGCGAGTGGTAGCGCGTGGCGGCGAAGCCCTGAGGCATGTCGCGGAAGACGTCGGTGTTTTTGTGGATGATGGGCGAGGTCTTGCCGTGCATGAGGCGGTCGGCGCGGACGACACGACCGCCGAAGTAATGTCCGATGGACTGGTGGCCGAGACAGACGCCGAGGATGGGTTTCTTGCCGGCGAAGGCGCCGATCATGTCGAGCGAGACGCCGGCCTCGGCGGGCGAGCAGGGGCCGGGCGAGATGAGGACGCGGTCGGGGTTGAGCTTCAACGCCTCGTCGGGCGTGATCTCGTCGTTGCGGAAGACGCGCTGTTCCACGCCCAATTGCCCGAAGTATTGGACGAGGTTGAAGGTGAACGAGTCGTAGTTGTCGATGACGAGGAGCACGCGCGGAAGGTGTGAACCGGGCACAATGAGCGGCGGAGGGCCGCGGGAGCAAGCGCGGGGCGCGGAGTGGTCACAGGGACCTGGGGCGGGGCCGGGGGCGGGGGAGGGTGCGTGAACGTGGGCCCGGCCGACACGGCCGGGGCTACAGTTTGTCGCCGAAGCGGATGCGTTTGGTGGCGCGCTTCTTTTTTCGGGCCGAGGGTTCGATGCCGATGCGCGGATCGCCGGCGCGGACGAGTTGCACGAGGCGCTTGGCGTCGCGCTCGAAGGTGTCGGCGGACTCGGGGAGGTAGAGCCATTTGCCGAGGACGGGGTGCCGCACGAGGGAGGGAAACTCGGCGAGCAGCGAAGGCTGGTGCTCGTGGAAGGTGCAGACGAGCACGCCCTGCCAGGGCTCGCCCTGCGTGGAGAGGAAGAGCTGGTGTTTGCCGCGCAGCATGATCGTGCGGCCGCCAAACCAGGAGCGGAGCTCGAAGGTGGGCTCGTCGCGCACCGGGTCGGCGAGCCATTCGAGCGGGTGCTCGGCTTTGACGGCGCGGGGGCGGACGGAGCTGGCGCGGGCGGCGGGTTTCATGAGGCGGGTGCGTGATACCATCAGGCATTCCGCCATATCAAAACCCGGAGGACGGCGATGCTTGTTGTAGACCGAGCCGCCCGACTGGCGATCGGGCCTGCATCACCGCCGAGGTTTGGATACGGTTGAAGGCAAAGTGGTGTTAAGGCCACTCATGAAAACCGCGTCACGAGCTTTGTCAGCCCGCTAGCGTTCGGAGGCGCCTCGGCGGGCGGCGAGCTGCGCGCGGTAGAGGGAGGCGGGCTGGAGGCCGGGGCGCTGACTGCCCTCGATGTAGCCGGCGGGCTGGGGGAAGGAGCCGCGGCCGGTGACGTTGCCGAAGCAGCCGATGGCGTAGTTTTGGGCGGTGGGCGGCTTTTGGACGGTGAGACGTCCCCCCGCGGTGTCGCAACGCCAGGCGACGGAGTGGGCGGCCGCCCAGCCGTGGCCGTTGCCCCAGTCACCGCGGTTGTAGAGCCCGAGGATGGCGGGGCCGTTCGAGGCGTGTTCGCGCGTCACGATGCCGTCGAAAAGCAGTCCGTGCGACCAGCGACGGTGCCCCTCGGAGGTGGCGGTGGAGTGGTCGTTGACGCAGTCGAGGAAGACGATGCCGGAGTCCATCGTCGTGCCGTTGCTGATGAAGGCGTGGCGGGCGTGGGTGGCGTGGCAGTTTTCGAAGAGGATCAACTGCCCCTGGTTGACGCAGAAGTTGTAGCGGAAGGGCGGCTTCACGCGGCAGTGCGGGTCGAGGGCGCGGGAATCGAGCACGGTGCCGCGCGCGAAGTCGGGGCCGAACTTGATGCCGGCGGCGACGAAGTGGAGCACGGTGACGTCGCGCGCCCAGCAATCGAGGGCGCCGCGGAAAATGATGCCGTCGCGGGCGTGGTTTTCGGCCTCGGGCCCCTCGGTTTCGATGTCGACGCGGAGCCGGGCGACGCCGACCTCGGTGACGAACGCGGAGGTGTCGTAGCGGTAGACGGTGCTCTGGCTGAGCGAGCGGTCGAGGTGGTTGTAGACCGGGGCGTCGATCTCGAGCGTCGGGTGTTCGCCGGGGCCGGAGGCGGGGCGGATCGCGGTGACGCGGCGCAGGTAGCGGATGGTCATCTCGGCCTCGCTGTCGCCGACCTTCCAGTCGGGGTCGGCGGCGGTGCCGCCGCCGTCGAGCGCTTGTATCCACGCTTCTGTTACAGGGTGTTCGACGACGACGGTGTCGCCGACGGAGAAGGGCGAGGCGTCCGCCACGGAGAAGGCGCGGGAGCCGACCTGCACGCGCGGGGTGACGATGTCGACGCGGGTGTCGGGGACGGCATGGCTGAACTTGTCGTATTGCTGGGGATTGCCGGCGACGAGGACGGCGGTGGTTTCGGTGCCGGTGCGGCGCAGGATGGTGTCGCGCGCGGGGTCGTCGCCCGAACCGGAGCCGAGGAGGACGACGCCGGAGTGGCGCAGGTAGAGGGTGGCGCGAACCTCGAAAACACCGGGTGAGAGCAGCAGGGCGCCGCGAAGGCCGGTGGCGGGGTCGACGGGGTGTTCGGCGAGGGCGTCGAGGGCGGTCTGGAGGCGTTCGGTGTTGTCGCCGGGCTCGGGGGTGAGCGTGGCGAGAACGGGAATGGCGTCGAGGCCCGGCAGGGGGACGTCGGCTCCGCGGTAGCCGGCGTGGCTGAAGTCGGGGATGCGGTTGCCCTCGGCGTCGGCGGCGTAGTCGAGCGCTCCCGTGGCGGGGTCGTAGGAGACGAGCGCGGACTGCCAGGGGGCGGGCGAGGTCTCGGAGGAAGCGGCGAGGGTGGCGCTGGAAAGGGCGAGCAAGGCGAGGGAACGTGTCCCGAGGATATTCATGCGACGGGTTTTACTGGGGGAGTTGGGTGAGGAGCGCCACATGCCCGTCGAAGTAGAGGGTGGTGCGGCTGCCGCCGTGGGCGGGATGCTGGGGGAGCCGATCTTTCCAGGCGCTGGAGAGGGCGGACCAGGGAACCTGCTGGTCCGCTTCCATGATGGCCCAGACCTGGGCGGCGCCGCCGTGGGCCTCGAGCTCGGAGAAGGGGATGGGCGTCTCCTGGCCGGGATCGCCGTTTAGTTTGCCGAACGGGCGGCCGGCGCCGGTGCTGGTGCCGTTGGAGAGTTTTCTCATCCGGCATTGCACGATGTAGGTGGCCTCGTTGGCGAACTGGCTGGGATCGAAGGGGCGTGCGGGGCAACGCAATTGCGGGACGTGGGTCCGGTTGTTGGACGGGGCCGGGTATCCGAGGTAGGGCCCGATCAAGATGGCCAAACCTTGTTCGCCGGCGCGGTAGGCGGATTCGACGCGAACGTTGGTGGGGCCGGGGAGGCGTCCTTTGTTCTCGTCGGTGTAGAGGAGGATGGCCCGGCCGACTTCCCGAAGGTTGGCCACGCAGTGGGACTGGTGGGCCTTGCTGCGCACCGTGCGCAATCCGGCGAGCACCAACGAGGCAAGAATACCGATGATCGCGATCACCGTGAGCAATTCGATCAGGGTGAAGGCGTGGCGAGGATGCGCTTTGGGGTTCATCAGCGGGGCTCCTGAGGGGATCAGTGGTGGCGGCGGACGGCGGCGGCGGCGAGCAGGGCGTCCCGCCGGTCCAAGGGGGCGGCGGGGATGACGGAGGCTGTGGCGGCGGAGGGCACGGCGGCGATGGAAAGGTTGTCGATGCCGATGCCGGCGCCCTTGCTCATCGAATCGACGATGCTCCAGCGAAGCCAGAGGTAGTCGCCGTTTTTCCATGCAAGGCCGTTGAGGACGAAGCTGACGGATTGACGGAGATTGTTGCCGTTCACCCCCGCGCCGTTCTCGCCGGTGACAAACTCACGCAGACCGCCTCGCGCGTCCGTGACATAGCCGCTGTCGGATTTGCTGAAGTCCTGGTTCGAGGGGGTGGTCAGATAGGAGAACGCCAGGGCCGCGCCTTTGCTGTTTCGGCGCCATTGCTCGACGTCGAAGGTGATGGTGATCGCGTTGATGACGCCGCCCGACGTGTTCTGGAGTTGCAGGGCGAGATGGCTGGTGGTGGCGGTGCCCATGCGGGTGAAGGCGCCGAGCGCCCGGTCCGGGTTTCCTTTCGATCCCCAGCTGTAGATGGAGGTGCCGTCGCCCGCCAAGGTGGCGCTGGACCCGTTGCTGACCTGGCCGTTTGGGGTGCCCGTGTAGCCGAGGCTGGAAAACCAGCCCGCGAGAGTCGTGTTGTCCTCGAACGTGAATACCGCGCCGGATCTGGGCAGCGAATCGAAGTTTTGGGTGTAGGTGGTGGCGCCGTCGAAGAGGACTTGGGCTTGCGACACGACTGTGCCGAAGAGGACGGCGGCGCAGGCAAAGCCGGCCCGGAGGGCGGAAGAGCGGAAGGGGGGGGTCATGGGGCTAGGGGCCTGGGGGCTTCCGTGTAGGAAGGGGCGTTGCTTCCCGAGGTCAATAAATTTTTTATCACACGAAGCCGTTCAGTTAACATCTCTCGACAAATCGATAAACAGCAGAAATACTCCCATCGGATTTTGCCTGATTCATTAACATTTTATCAGATGCCCCAACCCGAGTCGAAGACCGTTACCCTTGCACAGATCGCCCGTCAGGCCGGGGTGTCGACGGCCGCGGTGTCCTCCTTCCTCAATGGTCGGAACTATGGCATCCGGGTGAGCGCCGGCACGCAGGCGCGCATCACGGCGGCATGTCGTTCGCTCAACTACCAGCCGAAAAACGCGGCCGCGCGCGGGCGGATTTATCCGCATCTGGGCGACGTGTGTTTCCTGTTGAACAACACGACGCCGAACGGAGCGCAGAACCACTACTTCGGCCAGATGCTGGCCGGTCTGCTGGGCGCGATGAAGGACGGCGCGCAGCACGTGGCCTACGTGCTCTTCGACTTGGAGACGGACTACCTCGCTTCGCCGGACAGCCTGCCGCTGCCGCTGCGCCAGCACACGGCGACGAAGTTCATCATGGCGAGCGCGCCGAATCCGACGCTGGTCCAGTATCTGGACCGCACGAAGCTGCCTTTCGTCTATCTCGGCCATCACTTCGACCTGCCCGATTTTTGCAGCATCTCGCCCGACTACTTCGAGGCTTCGCGCATCGCGGTGCGGTATCTCCACGGGTTGGGGCACCGCCGCATCGCGTTTCTGACCGGTCCGCTGGGCTCGCGACTCTACAACCAGACCGAGATCGAGCGGGGCTTCGTGCAGGGGATGGCGGACGTCGGGTTGTCGCCGGCGCCGCACCAGGTGTGTCCGAGCGATCTATCGCCCGCGGGGCTGGCGGCGGCCGTGGACTACTGCATGGCGCAGACGCCGCGGCCGACCGCGCTGTTTTGTTTTCATGATTCGGCGGCGATCTACGTGTCCGGTTATCTGCAGACGCGCGGGGTTCGCGTGCCGAACGAGGTGAGCGTGATGGGGCTCAACGACGAGGTGGCCGCGGCCTCGAGCCACCCGGCGATGACGACCGTGCACTTTCCGCTGGTGGAGATGGGGCGCATGGCCTTGGCCGAGGTCGAGCGCCAGGCGCTGGAAGGGCCGGCGGCGCGCTGCGGCAAGGTGGTGCTGCCTGTGGAGCTCGTCGTCCGCGCCTCCTGCGCGGCGCCGGCGGCATGAGGGGCAAATAGAGCGTAGGGCGGGAGGAGGGGCGCGGCGTGGCGGAGAGGCGACGCGGCGCGCCCGCCCTGCCTTTCGGCTGTGACGGCGGACGGGATCGTGAATGTATCCGTAGAGTGGATATCAGGACGCTTGAGTTTCCAGTGTGGCCGTGCCCGTTCTCGGACGCGTCTCCCGCGCCCGGGGACGCGCGTGGCCGCAGTTTTCCTGAAAAGGCTCTACCGTCGCGTCGCGCTTTCTGATGATCAGCCGGCGGCGCGTCCGAGCGCGGGGCGCATGTCGGCGATGTAGACGCGGCGGGTGTCGCCGTCCATGCCGTTGAAGACGACGTGGGTCCAGTCGCGGTCCCACGCGGGGTGGGGATCGCAGCGGAGAGCCGAGTGGGCGGAGACGGCGGGATTGAGGGCGTTGATGCGCACGAGGCATTGTTCGCGTCCGGTGCGCAGATCGATCCAGCGCAGGGGCACGGTGCCGTCGCCGAAGGGACTCTCTCGGACATAGGTGTCGGCGAGGAGGTGGACGCCGTCGGGGTGCACGGTGGGATGGCCGGAGCCGTCGAGATTTTCGGTGCCCGGGATGACGCGCAGGCCGGAGCCGTCGGCATTGACCTCGACGAGGCGGAGCCGGTCGCCGGTGCCGGTGGAGGGGAGGGCGAGGTTTTGGGAAATGCGCCGGCCGTCGGGGAACCAGGTGGCGTGGTGTCCGGGGTGTTGCCAGAGCTCGGGACCGGTGGCGCAGCGCAGCGAGGCGAGGTCGGGCGCGCCGGCGGCCGGATCGATCCGGAGCGTCACCCAGGCGTAGCGGACCGCGTGGAAGTCGACGGCGAACATGTCCCAGCGCGGGGCGTCGCCCGCGGCGAACCAGCGGAGGCTGAGCATGAGCGTGTCGCCCTGCGGGTTGAATTTGCAGTGGAAGCCGGTGATCTCGCAGCGTTCCGGACCCGCGGGAGGGGGCACCGCGTCGAAGCGGACGGGGGTGCCGTTGGCCGCGACGGATTTGAGTATTTGCTTTACGGATACGAGGGGGCGGCGGGTTCCGTCGCGGGTGTCGGTGAGCCAGAAGCCGTCGTCCCCGGCCGGTCCGACGCGCCAGGGCGGGGTGGCCGAATCCGGGAGAACGACGCCGTAGCCGCTCTGGGTCTTGCGCATGAGGGCGAGGTTGGCGGAGACCAGCCAGCGGCCGTCGGGCGAGGCGTGGTAGACGGTGCCCTGCATACGGAGGCGCTCGCCGGAGAGCGGATCGAGTTTCCAGGCGAAGGGCGTCCAGGAGGCGGTGTCGACGTCGTTGAAGAACAGTTCGTGGTCGGAGCCGCCCCAGTTGATGTTGGCGCCGAGCTGGTGTTCCCAGCCGCGGGTGTCGGCGACGACGGTTTCCGCGCCGGTGTGCAGGTCCACGAGGACGACGTGCGCGACGTCGCCGGGCGCGGGCAGGCGGTCCTCGAAGGGGAGGCGCAGCACGGCGAGGTAACGTCCGGAGGGACTGAGCGGCGAGGTGTCGAAGAAGCGGTGCGTGCAATGGCCGGCATGCGGCGTGAGGCACCAGACGGGGACCTGCGGATCGTGCAGCGTGTAGCGGGGAAAATGGCGGTCGAGGTCGGCGGTGACGGGCATGGAGATAATATGATTACGGCTGACGTGGCCTGTGGCTTCAATCCATCAACCAGGCATCGAACGAATCGATCGGCGCCTGATGCGCCAAGAGGTCCACCGCTTCCCTGAAGGCGGCGCTGTCGTAGGCCTCGGCGGCGCGTCGCAGGAGCGGGAATACGTTGGGGGCCACGGCGTCGTCGGCGGCCTCGTTGGGGTATCCCCATTTCTTTTGGCCGGAAAGGCAGGGGATCAGGAATTCGCAGGCGGTCTTCAGCCGGCCGTTCCACAAATCCTCGCCGAGGGCTTCGGCGCACCGGGCGAGGACGACGAACGACGACAGGCCGTAGTGTGAGTAATGGAGGGACCATTTGCGTTTGGTCTCGGCGGGGAGGCTGCCGTCCTCGGCGATCTGTTCGTCGATCTGCCGCCTGGCCAGGTCGATCATCGATCGCACCCGGTCGAGGTCGCCGGCGTGGAGGGAGAACGCCGCCACCTGGGCCGCATACCAGGATCCGTGGTTGTTCTTCGCGGCCGCCTCCTCTTTCCCGAAATCGCTTTCGAGCAGCCAGGTGCGGTAGGCCGAGAACCAGTTTCTCAAGGAGCTCGCATCGGACGGTGTCCAGGACTCCGACGTCCCGAGGAGTCGGATGTAATCGAGCATCTCGATCATCTTGACCCCGAAGATGACCCCGATGGCCATCCCGTTGTGAACCCCGGGAAGCGCCGAGGCGTATTCAAAATTCGGATTCATCCTGGTTTTCTCGTCGAGAAACCAGACCCGGATGAGCTCGGCGGATTTTCGGGCGTATTTCTCGTCTCCCGAATAAAACCAGGCCGCGGAGAGGGTGTTGATGCGGTTGATGGTCCGGTTGCAGCGACCGTAGTCGTATTTGTCGCCGTAGGCGTCGGGGTTGATCGCGCAGTCGCGCCGAATCCAGGGCATCCCGTCCGGCGTGTCGGGGTTGGGCCACGCGTATTTGCCGATGGAGAAGAAGTCGTGGTTGTCGCCGGAGGGCGGCGTGTCGCCTTCGGTCACGCTCTCCGGACGGAAGCCGAGAAGCTCGTCGGCTTGTTCCAGCAACTTTCCGTAAGCGGCCCGCCGCCGGGGATGGGCCGCCTTGGCCTCGGCCCGGATGTGTTCAAGCTTATCCTGGTTATACAGGATAAGCGTCATGTCTTTCGTCTGCATTTCCCGGAGGAGTCAGCGATCGTAGGCGGGTTCGCCGATGGGGGTGGTTTCGTCCGAGGCGATGTAGCCGGTGGTGTCGCGGGTGACGTCGGCGCGGGAGAGCGCGCTGACCTTCTTGGCTTCCACGTTGCCGGCGAGGTAGAGCACGCCGACCTTGCCTTTGTGGGGTTTGGGTGTCGCCTCCCGCAGGGCGACGACCTTCGGGCCGATGACGGTGGCGTCGATCCAGCGGTTGCTGTTCACCTCCTGGCTCAGATCCATCGCCCAGACATGACGGGACGGCTGGGTCGAGACCGAGATGGGTTGTTCCGAGAGGAAGGCGTTGAAGCCGTATTGCCACTTTTCGACGGAGCAGCCCATGAGCGTGTTGAGCTCGGAGGGCGTCAGCTTGGAGGAGGCGGCGAGATAGGGCGCCAGCTGGGGCGCGGCGTTGGCGCCGCCGTAGTGGGTGATGGGGAGCTTGCCCTTGTTCTCCTCCACGTAGAGCCGGGTGGCGACGCCCCATTGGCGGAGGTTCGAGATGCATTTGGCGGTGCGGGCGGACGCGCGGACGTTGCCCACGACGGGCAGCGTGATGGCGGCCAGGATGCCGATGATGGCGATGACGGTGAGCAGCTCGATCAGCGTGAATCCAGAACGTGGATACGCCGGGCGTGCCGTGTGCGGGGTGTGGATGGGGTGCATGGGGGATGTGGGGCGGCGCGGGCGACTACGGTTCGAGCACGATCTCGACGGCGCCGCCGTGCGGCAGCGCGACGCGGTGGAGGCGCTGCGCGGGATTGGCGGCGGAGAGGGAGGGGGCGGTTTCGATCGAGGAGTCGAGGGGGAGCGGTTTTCCGTCGAGACGGATGGAGGCGATCCTGCCGGGGGCGAGGAACTCGAGGTTGAAGGGGCGATCGAGGGCCAGTTCCACGGCGAGCCGGCCGCGCGTCTTCTCGTAGGTGCTGGAGACGAAGCGGGCGGGCTCCCAGTTGACGAGCGAGACGCCGGTGTCGTGGCCGCTCCAGGCGCCGATCATGCCGGCGGTGCCGTAGGGCGGCGTGTCGCGCTTGAGGTGTTGGAGCCAGGTGTCGACGTCCTCGCGCAGCTTGTCGGCGGGCCAGTGGGGCAGGAGGGCGCGGACGGCGATGTGGGTGGCGGTGCGGGTGTTGTTCGTCGCCATGGTGCGCCATCCGGAGAAGCGTTTGTCCATGAACTCGGACTGGAAGTTCGTGATGAAGTCGCGGCCGAGGATGTTGATGTAGAAGCCGAGGAGCTCGGGCATCTCGCCGGTCCAGGAGAAGTTCATCGCGATGTGGTCGAGGCCCGTGGTTGAGTTTGGGGACGCGACTTCGATGGCGGGGCCGTCCTCGGCGAAGCCGGCGCCGTAGAGGTTCGGGTGTTTGTTCGCGGGATCGAGATAGCGGGCGAAGTTGAAGCGGAGGGCGGTGGCGGCGGCCACCTTGGCGCGCAGGTAGGCGATGCGCTCCAGGTCCTCCTTCTTGCCGAGCACCTCGGCCATGCGCTCCAGCGCGACGAGGCCGGCGTAGGCGATGGTGTCCATGTCGATGGAACTGTATTTGACGGCCTCGCGCGAGGTGGTCTGGGGGACGGCCCAGTCGTTGAGCACCTCGAAGATGCGGAGGGTGTCCATGATGCGCGGCCAGAGTTTTTCGATCGTTTCCCAGTCGCCGCTGTATTTGGCATACAGATACGCCGAGTAGGCGGCCTGGCCGACGTTGGAGTTGGGGTCGCCGAACATGGCGGGCAGCATGTGGCGGTCGCGCCAGCCGCGGATGTAGTAGGGCGCGCCGCCGAAGCGTTCTCGGCGGAGCATCCAAGAGGTGGGCTCATACATGCGGCGGACGAGGGGGCGGGCGACGTCGAGGAGCTCGGAGCGCGCCTCGGGGCTGAGGAAACCGCCGCCGATGAGGGTGTGGGTCCAGCGCTTGAAGTAGGCCATGAGCCACGGGTGATTGGAATCGAGGGCGAAGGGCGGTTTCGCCACGGCGTCGTGCAGCTCGGCCTCGGCCTTGGTGATGATGTCCTCGAACTCCGGGCGGCGGGGGAAGGCCGCGTGGGGGGCGGGGGTGCGAGGCAGTTCGTAGGTGAGCGTCTTGCCCGGTTCCCAACGCCACGGGCCGATGGGAGTGTGGATGCCCTTGCCGACGCCTTTCATGGTGGCGCCGGCGGGAATGCCGGACCAGCCGAGCGAGTCGCGGCCCCAGCTGTAGATGGGCGGGATGGGCGCGTAGTCGGGCGCGCGCCAGTCGGGGCGGCCCCAGGCTTCGTAGCTGAATTCGTTAAGGACGCGGACGACGCCGTCCTCGACCTTGTAGAACTCGCGGCATTCGACGGGATAGTTGCGCAGCAGGCGGGTGAGCAGACGGGCGCGGTCGGTGAGGTGCGCGGCGTCCCAGGTGTCGTTGAGCAGGCCGTGGAAGGCGGTGCTGACGGCCCAGCGTCCGGGCGGGAGGCGGAGCCCGGCGGAAGTCCATTGAACGGGGTCGCGGGAGTCGGAGGTGAAGAGAACGGCGACGGCCTTGTCGCCCCAGAAGGTGGGGCGGGGATTGTCGCCGAGACCCCAGATGCCGACGAACCACGGTTCGCGAAGGTTTTTCAAGGCGCGGGGCTTGGTGATCAGGCCCTGGCTGGTGAGGACGGCGGAGGGGCCGACCCGGGGGAATCCGCCGGGGCCGGTCTCGAGTTTTTGGAAGCGGACCTCGTCCTCGTCGGGGGCGCCGCTGCGGAAGGGGAGCTGGCCGCCGCCGCGGGAGCTGAAGTTGAGGAAACGGGGCGAATCGACGATGAAGCCGGGGACGAGGATGCCGTAGATGTAGCGGAGGGTGTCGTTTTCGACCTTCATATCCACGCGCATGGTGGTCCAGTTGACGGAGACTTTTTCGGAGTCCTCGTAGGAGCGGCGGAGGCGGACCTTCCAGAGCTCCTCGTCGCGTCCGGTGTCGTCGGTTTGTTGTCCGTCGGCGTAGAAGTCGAAATCCTGACGTCGGCGGAGCTGGTCCGCGTTGGCGGCGTAGGCGCGGAACCAGGAGGCGCCGACGATCTCGGTGAGCAGGCCGTTGTAGGCGGTGTTGCCGAAGCGGCCGGCGGTGTTGTGACTCAGGCCTTCGCGCCAAGTCTCGCCGTCGATCTGGCGGGTGGGAAAATCGATGGGGGGGAGCGGTTCCCAGCGGGCCTCGGCGTGCGCGGGCTGGAGCGGCGTGACGGCCTCGATCTTGATGCTGACCTCGGGATCGCGGCTTTCGATGCGAAGCCGATCCAGGTGTTGGGGCCGCGGCGGAACGTCGTAGGGGAGCGCTTCGGTGAGGGCGGTGAGATCGATCGTGTAGTCGTGGGTGCCGGCGCGGACGGCGAGGTCGGGGTGTTTGTAGGTGACGTCGTAGGAGATGTCGGTCGACGCGCCGCGGGCGCCGCGGTCGATGAGCGCGAGCACCTCGGCGGTGGTGTCCCGCGTGGCGGTGAGGGTGAGGCGCAGGCTGGTCTGGTGGGACTGAAGCGAGGCCGGGATGAGAGACCACGTGGCGGGGGCGATGGCGGCCTCGCCGATGCCGGCGAATCCGCCCCAGGGCATGGTCTTGCCGGGCTCGCGCCAGACGGAGTCGACGCGGACTTGGAGCTGTCGGGCGGTGTGGTTGAAGGGGACCGCCTGGATCTTGCCGCGGGCGTTCTGGAGTTCGACTCGGAGGGGCGCGGCGGTGTTGTCGTCGACGACGATGGAGAGCTGGCGCGGGTCGGCCCAGTTGCCGTGGCCGCCTTGGACGAAGGCGAGACGGCCGATTTTTTTCGGCTCCTTGAACCGGATGGTGGTGACGCTGCCCTGGAGTTTTTTGAGATGACTGAAGGAGTTGGCCCTGCCGTTGAGGAGGCCGCGGGTGGAGCGCGCCTGATCCGCGTCGTTGGTGGAGATGCTCTCGATTTCATCCTCGTTCCACCCGACCCATCGGAGGGGCGGCTCGTGTTCGGCCCGCATTACGGCGGCCGCGGGCGCGCTCCGGACGGAAGTCAGGGTGGGGCCGCACAAAAGGCAGGCGAAGGCGAGGGCGAGGGCGCGCAAACGCGACCCGCGCGATCGGGTGGAACGCGGGGAAATCATGGCGAGGGGTTTTGCGAGGCGGGGGCCGGCGGATCAGCGGCGGCGTCGGACGAGGATGCAGGCCATGCCGGCGAGACCGAAGAGGCTGGCGGCGGAGGAGGGCTCGGGGATCGGGGCGAAGGTGGCCGCGAAGTTCGGGGAGCCGGCGGAGGCGCTTTCGTCCCATGTGGAGGCGTCGCCCCTCCAGCGCTGGATGCCGGCCAGGGAGACCGAGTTGCTGAAGCCAAAGGAGTAGGGAGCCGGTGTGGACGTGCCAGTGGTGATCGCGGCGCTGTTCAGGATGTAGTAGGTCTTGCTCGCATCCAGGATAACGGGCTCGGAGAACGAGTAGGTTTTCGTGTCCGAGTTCCAGATTTCGCTTTTGGTGATCAAGCCATCGGCATCGGACATCGCGTTGACGGCGGTGTAAGTCAGGCCGGCCGGGGAGAACAGGTCGGCGTCGAAGATCAGGATATACCCGCGACCGGTGGGCTGGGCGACCGGAATGCTCGAACTGACGGCGGACAGCCAGGTGAACGAGGTCAGCTCCCAAAGGGAGGCGGATTGGAATTCTTCGATCGCGGAAAGGTCGAGCCTGAGACCCGCTCCGGTGCCGTTCGAGGTGCTGGTGCCGTTGGCATATCCAAGGCTCACGGGATCGGAATCGGCCCGGGCGGGGGCGGAGGCGAGGAGCGCGGCGAGGCCGAGCAGGGCGACGAGGAGTCCGCGGAAGGGGGAGGCGGACGATTGTAGCGAGTTTGCGGATACGGGGTTCATGGTGTCTTCGGGCTGATGTTATCGAGCGGGAGTTTTTTTGACGGAGACGGGGGTGAGCGTGGCGGAGAAGTTGGGGGCCCCGGGCGAGGAGGCGGGGCTCCAGGCGGATTCGTTCGCGGTCCAGCGCTCGATGTTGTCGAACAGGCGCGAGCTGTTGAACCCGTAGAGGTGCGGGGCGGCGGGGGCGCGGTGGGTGGTGATCGCCGCGCTGTTGAGGAAGTAGTAGGTTTTGCCGCGTTCGAGGATCACATCGCCGTGGAAGACATACTCGCCCTTGGAGTAGGTCGCGCTGACGGCGATCAGGCCGGTGGTCTCGCCGTTCACCGCGGCGTAGGTTTTCCCGGCGGGGTTGAATTTGGACGCGTCGAAAACCAGGAGTTGGCCCCGGCCGGTGGGGTTTGCGCCGGAGCGCTTGGTGGAGAGCCAGGTGAACGAGGTCAGTTTCCAGGCCGGCGCGGAATCGAAGGTGAAGATCTTGTCGAGGGTGAGCTTGAGCCCCGGGCCGGTGATGGTGGCGTTGTTGCCCTCCGCCAGACCGATGGTGACGGGCGTTTGGGCGGAGGCGGTAAACGCGAGAAGTCCGAGAACGATGGCGAGACTTCTGGAGAAGCCTGCCCGGATCGGACGGGGAGTGTCTGTCGAGGTGCTGTGCATGGGGTTTCAGGGGGAGTCGCGACCGGGAGGTCGAGGGAGGGGGAAGGGGGTCAGTGGAACTCGGCCGCGCGTGTGTGGCGGAATCCGGTCGAGGACGGCTCCTCGCTTCCGTCCGCGATGCGTCGGATCAATTTGTCGGCGATGTCCGAGATGGAGACGTCGATGTAGTCGGCGGGGAAGTTGCAGTAGTAGCCGAGTTCGAGGTTGCGGTGGAAAAGGACGAAGAGGTCGTCGGGGACTTTGATCCCGACTTTCATGATGGCCTGGATCGCGCCTTGGACTGCGTTGTCCGGATAGACGATCAAGGCGTCCGGCCGACGCTTGGCGTTCAGCAGGTCCAAGGTCGTTTCGTAGCCAAGCCGGCCCCAGCCGTGTCGGGACACGTCGTGTTCCTCGATTATGCGCAGGCGGTCGGGGCGTATCGTGAGGCCCACGGATTTCAGGCCGGTGGTGAGGAAGCTTTCGATTTCCCCGTTCTTTTTCCGGACGCCCTCCGGGGCGATCAGAGCGACTCGTTGGCAGCCGCGGTTCTTCAACTTCTCCACGATGCCTTCGAAATCGATCAGGGGATCCCGCATCATCTGGATTTTCCGGATGGGAAGGCGGTTGAACCAATTTCGATCAGAAGCGCGGACTATAATGCCTATAACAATTTGCAGTCTTCCGGAGATGATCGCGTCCTGGAGGTCCGCGGGGGGCTTCAGGTGCTCCTTGGTGGGGCGGTAGTCGTCGTAGAGGACGAACTCGATGCCTTGCTGACGGAGTCTCGCGCAGAGCAGGTCGCGCAGGGCGAAGGCGAAGGACAGGTCGGAGAGGGCGAAGGAATCGGGGGCCTTCGACATGTAGATGCCCACGCGAAGGACTTTGCCGTTCTGGTCGGCGACAAACATGCCCTTCCCCTGGCGTTTGGTCATCAGCCCCATGTCGACGAGCGCGTCGGTGGCCAGTTTGACGGAGAAGACGTTCGTGTCCCAAAGCCGGGCGAGATCGCGGAGCGAGGGCAGCTTCGCGCCGGGGGCGAGCACGCCGGAGTCGATCTTCTCCTGGAGGTAGAGGGCGAGCTCTCGGTGAATGCCCGCGGTGCCGTTGCGCTGGAAGTCGCGCAGGGACTCGATCGCAGCTTGTTCGGTGGCGTTGATCATTACAGTTATAACAGCTGATGGGTTTTTATGGGGCAACCCTAAAGTGATCGAGTGGTGTGGCCGGGCCGCGGCGGAGGCGTGCCGAGGCATACCCGGGGGCGTGTGCATGCGCGAGGGAACGCCCCCCTCGGGGTGGGGGGGCGAAGTTCTCGTCCGCGCGACACGGCGCGGCCTGGAGGGGCGGTGCGGAGGAGGCCCGGGCAGGAGGCTATGGGCGGATCGCCCGCGACGCGTGCGCGCTTACCGCGCGGGATTCACGTCAGGCGGCGGCGCGATCATCGCCGCTGTCGTCCTGGGGCGCCGTGGAATTGGAGGCGGACGCGGGTTTGGACGAAAGGGCCGAGGGAGAATGCATGAGGCCGAGGAGGCCGCGGCCGAGGCGGGGCTTGGCGCCGGCAGGTGCGCTGATCGCGTCGGCGTCGACCGGGCGCGCGGGTGTGGCGGCGGCGAGCGCGGCCTGAAGTTCGGCGCGGCGTTTTTCCTCGGCGGCGGCGAGCGAGGCGGTGATCCGCGTGGCGAGCTCGGGCAGCGCGGCGGCGAGACGGGCGTCGACAGCGGAGGCGATCTCCGCGGAGATCGCCGCGGTGTCGATGGCGGGCGCCGGTGCGACGGTCGGAGCGGGCTCGGGTTGCGCGGCGGGAACGAGAGTGGCCGCGCGCGCGGCGTCGGCGCGGCGGGCGAAATCGAGGACGAAGGGGATGGTCGCGAAGACGGACGCGGCGCCCACGCAGGCGAGGAGGCCGAGGAGCTCGGCGCCGCCGAGGGGCTTGATGGCGAGCAGGCCGATCAGGACCGCGACGGCGCAGAACAGGCCGGAGGCGGCGAGAAAGGGCGCCTTCGGCGTGCGGGGAGAAACGGTTGCGTTTTCGGAATGGGCCATGCGTCGGGTCGGTGCGGCCTTCGTGCTGTATTAGTGGATACGGCTCAACCCCGAAAACCGCGGCGCGGCGGGCGCGGACGGCGTCAGGGCGTTTCGGAGGCGGATCGCGAGGACCGCGCGTCTCCGGGGGCGCTGTCGTCGCGATGGAGAAAATCGTGGAGTTCGCCGGCGAGTTTCGGGCCGAAGCCGTCGACCTCGGCGATCTGGTCCTCGCGGGCGCGGCGGAGCCGGTCGATGTCGCCGAAGCGCGCCATGAGCGCGGCGCGGCGCACGGGGCCGAGTCCGGGAAAATCGTCGAGGATGCTCTCGCGGATTTTCTTGGAGCGCAGGTCGGCGTTGTAGGTGTTGGCGAAGCGGTGGGCCTCGTCGCGCAGGCGCTGGAGGAGCTGGAGCGCGGGCGAGTTGACGGGGAGATTCAGCGGCGCGCGTTCGTCGGGGAAGATGATGGTCTCGTGTTTCTTCGCGAGGCCGATGAGCGCGGGAGGTTGCAGATCGAGCGCGAGGAAGGCCTTGAGCGCGGCGCCGATCTGGCCGCGGCCGCCGTCGATCACGACGAGGTCGGGGAAGGGTTTCCCCTCCTCGGCGAGGCGGCGGTAGCGGCGGCCGACGACCTCCTCCATGGCGCGGAAGTCGTCGTTGCCGATGAAGCTCTTTATCTGGAAGCGGCGGTAGTTGTTTTTGTCGGGCCGGCCGTCGGCGAAGTGGACCATCGAGGCGACGCAGTAGGTGCCGCTGATGTGGGAGATGTCGAAGCACTCCATGGTGCGCGGGGCGGGGTCGAGGCCGAGCGCGCGGCCGAGCTCGGCGATGGCGTCCTCGTCGGCGTTGATGATCGGATGGTCGCGCTCGAACTTGCGGGTTTTCTCGAGCGTCTTCTCGAGCGCGAAGACGATGTCGCGCAGCTCGGCGGCGTGCTCGAAGTTTTGTTTCGCGGCGGCCTCGGCCATCTCGGCGCGAAGGGTCTCGAGCCATTCGCGCGACTTGCCCTCGAGGAAGGCGCAGGCGGCGTCGACGCGGGCGCGGTATTCGTCGGCGGTGAGAATGTTTTGAAGACCGTAGAGCTCCTCGCGCACGTCGTCGTAGAGCCGCCACCGTCCGTCGGGCAATTTTTGCGGGGTCGCGTCGCCGAGCAGGATGCCGAACCGTCGGCGCATTTGGCCGAGCGTTTTGCGGAGCAGTCCGGAGTGGGCGAAGGGGCCGAAGTAACGGGCGCGGTCCTCCTTGCGGAAGCGGGTGAGGCGGAAGCGCGGGAGCGGTTCGGCGAGATCGACCCGCACCTGGAGGAAGCGTTTGTCGTCGACGAAGTCGGTGTTGTAGCGCGGCTTCCACTGCTTGATGAGCCTGCCCTCGAGGAGCAGCGCCTCGGGCTCGGACTTCACCTCGATGGTGTCGAAATCGTGGATGAGGCCGATGAGCGCGCGGATCTTCGGATGCACGGTCGTCGCGCGCGAAGGGGTGAAGTAGGACGACACGCGTTTCTTCAGCGCCTTGGCTTTGCCGACATACAAAATACGGCCGAGGCGGTCCTTCATGAGATAGACGCCCGGCTTGTCGGGCAGCCTACGCACTTTCTCTTTCAGGTTTACGGGCTCCGTCGCTGGCATTTTGAGAAAGCGTAACCAGTGTGTCGCATTAGCAAGGTATGGTTTCCAGTCCTTCCTCCTCTTCTCTTTCGTCGGCGCGTCCGGTCGCGGCGGTGCGCTACGAACTCATCACCCTGGGGGACGAGCTCCTCCTCGGCCTGACGGCGAACAGCCATCTGGCCTTCATCGGGGGGACGCTCGGGCGCCTGGGCGTGCGGCTGGCGCGCAACATCACGATCAGCGACGAGGCGGAGGACATCGAGACGCAGTTCAGGGAGAGCTGGGCGAGGAGCGACGTGGTGATCACGACCGGCGGGCTGGGGCCGACCTGCGACGACCGCACCCGCGAGGTGATCGCCGGGGTGCTGGGGCAGGAGCTTGTATTTGAGGAATCGATACGCACGGCGATCGAGGCGCGTTTCGCGAAGCTCGGGCGCCGGATGACGGACAACAATCTCAAGCAGGCCTACCGTTTCTCGCGCGGCGAGGTGCTGCCCAACGCGAACGGCACCGCGCCGGGGTTGTGGGTCGAGCAGGACGGCAAGGTGCTCGTGATGCTGCCGGGGCCGCCGAACGAGCTGAATCCGATGTTCGTCGAGCAGGTGGTGCCGAAGCTGACGAAGCTCGGGCTGCTGGCGGAGCGGGAGGCCTACGTGCAGGTGCGCACGGCGGGGATCGGGGAGAGCGCGTTGGAGGTGAAGCTGCAGCCGGCGCTGGCGCCGCACGCGGACAAGATCACCGTTTCGTTTTGCGCGCACCAGGGGCAGGTGGACCTGCGGCTGAGCTCGCCGAACGGCGAGCTGTCGATGGAGCGGTTGCAGGAGCTGGCGCGCGAGTGCGCGGCGCTGCTCGGCGAGGACTTTCTCTGCATCGGGCACGACTCGCTGGCGAAGGTGTGCGCGGACCTGCTGCGTTCCGGCGAGCACACGCTGGCGGTGGCGGAGACGGCGACGGGCGGCCTGCTCGCGAACTGTTTCACCGACGTCGCGGGCGCCTCGAAATTTTTCGCCGGCGGCTGCGTGTGTTACTCGAACGAGTCGAAGATGCAGCTGCTCGACGTGCCGGAGGACATCCTGATCCAGCACGGCGCGGTCTCCTCGGAGAACGCGGTGGCGATGGCGGCGGGCGTGGCGGAGCGGCTGGGCGCGGACTACGGGCTCGCGATCACGGGTTTCGCGGGGCCCTGCGGGGGGACGAAAGAGAATCCGGTGGGGACGATTTTCCTGGCGCTCTACACGCCGGGCGGCGTCTGGTCGCGGCGGCTTTGCCAGTCCGGTCCGCGCGCGGCGGTGAAACAGCGCGCGGTGAACGGCGCGCTGGACTGGCTGCGACGCGAGCTGTTGCGGGCGAAGCGCGGCGCCTGCTGCGGGCAGACCTCGCGGCCGGAGCGCGCGGGCGGGGCGATGCAGTAGGGAAGGGACGGGGGGACCGCCGGGCGATCACGCGAGCGCGGCCCGCCACGCGGCTTCGTTGAAGCCGACGAGGCCGAGCGGTTTCGGGCCGGCGCGGAGGAGGAAGGGGCGTTTGACCAGGTTTCCGTTCGCGGCGAGACGCGCGAGGAAGTCGGCCTCGGAAAGCGAGTCGATGATGTCGCCGAGTTTTTCCGCGCGGTAGTCGCCGCCGGAGGTGTTGCAGAGACGGCGGCGCTCGCCTCCGAGATGGGCGAGCATGGCGCGCAGTTCCGCGACGCTCGGCGGAGTGTCGCGAATGGGGCGCTCCTCGAAGGCGATGCCCTGCGCGGCGAGCCATTTGGCGGCTTTGCGGCAGGGGTCGCAGTTCTTGTAGGTGTAGACGACGGGAACCGAAGGCATGGAAAGAAACGCGGGAGGGAAGTCAGGCGCGGAGCTGGAGGCGGCGGGTGAGGCGCTGGTTTTCGGAGATGGAGATCAGGCCGTCCTGGACCTTGCGCCAGCCGGATTCGCGAAGGGATTTCCAGCCTTGTCGGCGGGCGAGTTCGCGGAGGGCGACGGTGCGCACGTCGGCGGAAAGCATGTCCACCACCTCGTCGGTGATGAGGAAGAACTCGTAGACGGCGATGCGGCCGCGTTCGCCGGTGCCGCGACATTCGGGACAGCCGCGACCGTGCATGGCGCGGACGGATTCGGGGGGGATGCCGAGGGCGGCGGCCATCTCTTCGCGGACCTCGGGCGGGATGTTTTTCTCGGGTTCGGCGCAGCGCGTGCACACGCGGCGGGCGAGGCGCTGGGCGACGCTGCACACGAGCGAGGAGCCGATGACCCAGGGCTCGACGCCCATGTCGATGAGGCGGGTGAGGGCGCCGACGCTGTCGTTGGTGTGGAGGGTGGAGAGGACGAGGTGCCCGGTCTGGGCGGAGCGCATGGCGACGTCGGCGGTCTCGCGGTCGCGGATCTCGCCGACGAGGATGACGTCGGGATCGTGGCGGAGGACGGAGCGGAGGCCGGAGGCGAAGTCGAGACCGAGCTCGGCGCGGGTCTGGATCTGGGTGACGCCGTCGAGCTTGTATTCGACGGGGTCCTCGAGGGTGATGATCTTGCGGCGTCCGTCGCGGGCGCTGGCGAGGAGGGCGTAGAGCGTGGTGGTTTTTCCGCTGCCGGTGGGACCGGTGATGAGGGCGAGGCCCTGGGGGAGGCCGGCGAGCTCCTCCATGAGCGCGCGCTGCGCGGGCTCCATGCCGAGGTGGCCGAGATCGAGGAGGAGCTTGTCGCGACCGAGGACGCGGAGGCAGACGGTCTCGCCGTGCGGGGTGGGGATGATGGAGACGCGGAGGTCGTAGTGGGCGCCGCCGCGGCTCATGGCGATGCGGCCGTCGTGGGCGACGCGGCGCTCGGTGATGTCGAGGTCGGCCATGACCTTGAGCCGGGAGATGAGCGCGCCGTAGTGGGCGCGGAGCCCTTCCGGAAGGGGGACGTCCTGGAGGAGGCCGTCGATGCGGTAGCGGAGTTTGACCGCGCCGGCGAAGGGTTCGAGGTGGATGTCGGTGGCCTCGAGCCGAAGCGCCTCGGTGAGGAGCTGGTCGACGAAGTGGATGATGGTCGGATCCTCGGGCTCGGTTTCGTTGCCCTGGAGGTCGAAGACGATTTCGCCGCCCTCGCCGGCGACGGGGCCGCGTTCGTTGCGCAGGCGCTGGATGGTGTCGGCGCCGAGGCCGTAGTGGCGGCGGACGAATTCACGGAGCGCGGCGGGGCCGCAGAGGCGCGGGCGGACGCGGAGGCCGAGAAGAAGGCGGAGGCGGCCGAGTTCGGCGAGGGAGGGAGGTTCGGCGAAGGCGGCGACGAGGGAACCGTCGTCGAGGGAGAGCGGGGCGAAACGGTGTTCGAGGGCGAGGGCGGAGGGGACGCGGTCGAGAACCTCGCGGGGAACGGTGTCGGTTTCGGCGAAGACGACGAAGTCGAGCCCTTGGGATTCGGCGGCGGCGCGGTAGGCGGTTTCCTCGGCGACGAAGCCGAGGTCGACGAGGGCGCGGTGGAGCGGGAGGTTCTGGAGCTCGGCGCGACGGCGGGCGGTCTCGAGCTTGGCGGGGTCGAGCGGGACGAGGCGGCGGAGGGCGTCGAGGAAAGGATCGGAGACGGGCGATGACATGGAGGCGGCCGGGGCGGGATTTTTAACCGCGGAGCGCGGAGAGGCGCGGAAGGACGGTCGGGGTGGAGACGACGGCTACTTGGAGGGGGGCGCGGGCAGGTTGACGGGTCTGTTGAAGGGAAGGCGGAGGCGGGCGTCGTCGCGGGCGAGTTCGGCGGCCTCGGCGTCGAAGGAGATCAGTTTCCAGCCGGCGGCGACGGGTTGGCCGGGGGCGAGGGTGAGGACGCGGCCGTCGACCGCGAGATAGGCGACGGAGGAATCGCCGGAGGGAAAGGCCGCGAAACCCCGGTAGGCGGCGGAGACGGGTTTGGGCGGCGGCGGCGCGGGTTTGGGAGGCGCGGGCGGGGCGGGCGGAGCCGGGGGCGGTTTGAAGAAATCGGTCGCGAAGAGGCTGCGGACGGAGCCGGTCTGGGCGCGGCCTTCGTTGAAGAAGGCGAAGGTGTCGGCGTGGACGCGCGCGAGGCGGACGGGCTCGGGGCCGAAGTTCGCGGCGGGTGGCGGGGGCGGCGTCCCGGGCTGCGGGCGGGCGAGCGCGAGGAGCACGACGAGCGGGACGGGAAGGAGAAGCGCGGCGCGGAGCACGCGGAGTCGGGAGGAGCTCATGGCGTGGTGGCGGCGGATTCGGGGGGCAGGAGGGCGGCGACGACGACGGTGGCGGAGGCGAGGTCGGGTTCGCTGACGCCGTCCTTGCGAAGGATGAGGTGTTCGATGAGGAGGCGCGGCTGGTCGGGTTCGGAGCCGAGGGCGAGAAGTTCGACGAACGCTTGCACGCGGGCGCTGTCGCCGGTGACGCGGGCGGCGAAGAGGATTTCGTCGGCGAGAACGGGCGAGTTTTTCTCGGCGCGGATCTCGCGGACGGCGGGGACGGGGAGCGCCTCGTAGCCGGCGACTTCGGCGGCGATGGCGCGGGAGGCGACCTCGCGGGCGAGGGCGAGCTGGGCCCAGCGGCGGCGCGGGCGCGCGGAGGCCTCGGAGTTGTCGGCGAGGACCTCGAGGGCGCTGGGGGAAAGCTTCACCTTGGCGGCGTCGGCGCGGGCGCGGAGCGATTCGGCGATGGCGGCGCGTTCGCGTTCGAACTCGATCAGGGTGAAGGGGCGGGCGGCGGCGTCGCGCACGAGGGGATCGTCGGCGAGACGGCGGGAGAAGGCGGTGAATTCGCGCAGGGTGGCGATCTCGGCGAGGACGTGGTCGCGGCGGGCCTGGATGACGTCGGCGGAGGCTTCAAAGCCGTCGCGCGCGAGTGTGGAGCGGAGGGCGGCGGCCTCGGCGGCGAGGGTGCGTTCGCGGGCGCCCAGCGAGAGGGTCTGCCGCCAGACGAGGAGCAGGAGGACGAGGGCGGGCAGGAGCAGCCACCAGAAGACGCGGGGGGAGGCGAGTCTGGTCACGATCACGGCGTGAAGGAAAACAGGCCGCCGGAGGGGGCGGAGGTGGACGGGGAGACGGGCGCGCCCTCGAAGGGCGGTGCGTCGAGCTGGAGCGCGTAGGCGGCGCCGGAGGCGGCGAAGACGGTTTGGTCGGAGAGGGCGGGGCGCCGGGCGCGGGGCGGAAGGATGTCGACGTTGGCGAACATGTCGGCGGCGCGGAGCTCGGCGAGAAGGGCGTCGACGCGGGCGAGGGGATTGGCGGCGCGCGGTTGGAAACTGAGTTCGACGACGAGGCCGCTGGGGCGGGCGAGGCAGCCGCCGAGGAGCTGGGTCTCGGGCGCGGCGGAAGGGGTGCCCTGCGGGATGGAGCCGTTCTGGTAGGTCTCGGTGTCGGTGATGAGCGCGAACCAGAAATCGTTTTCGGTGCGGCGTTCGCCGAGGAGACGGGTGCCGAGTATGAAGTCGCGGGTGCGTTTTTGGAGGTAGAGGGCGGGGAGGGCCTCCTGGTAGGCGGCGTCGCGTTCGTCGCGGGCGGCGACGAGCCGCGGGGCGGCGTCGCGGGCGGCGCGGAGTTCGACGAGTTCGGTCTCGCGCTCGCGGAGCCGGTCGTGGCGGTGGTGAAAGACGAAGGCGGAGACGAGGAAGGCGAGCGCGATGAGGGCGAGGATGGCGCCGTGGAGGACGCCGGTGACCAGCAGACCGCGGCGGGCGAGGCGGGTGGCGGCGGGGGCGAGGTTGGGCGCGACGGGACCGAGGCCGAGGGCGAGGGTGGCGGCGCCGTAGGCGAGCACGCCGTCGTCGAGGGGAAATTGTTCGGCGGGATCGGCGCCTTCGGGGCCGACGGGCAGGACGGGCCAGCCGGAGGCGGGACGGTCGGCGGTGGCGAGCGCGCGGGCGAAGGGTTCGCGGGTGTGACCGGGGGCGAGGCCGGCGCCGCTGAGCCAGCGGGGGGCGTCGAGGAAGGTTTCGGGGGCGTTGCCGGTTTCGCGGGCGTGGTCGCGGAGGAGCGCTTCGACGGCGAGGCGGAGGCCCTTGAGGCGGGCGGCGAGGCGCGGGGTGGCTTCGCCGACGGTGTCGGCGCCGTCGCGCGCGAGGATGGCGCGGGCTTCGGGCGAGGAGCAGCCGAGGTCGACGGCGAGGGCGTCGATGAACTGGTCGGCGCCCCAGTCGAGATCGGCGGCGAAGATGGGCTGGTCGTCCTCGACGACGACGAGGAGCCCCTCGGTGGCGGCGAGTTCGACGAGGACGGCGAGGGGAGGCCGGACGGGGAGGGTGGTGAAGGCGGCGGCGAGGGCGAGGTCGGCGCCGACGACGCGGGCGACGCGTTCGGGGGGGAGACCGGCGCGGGCGAGGAGATCGGCGACGTCGGTTTCGCGGGCGACGCTCACCCAGACGGGATTGGGGCGGTCGGGGCCGGGGCGGAGGGCGCGGGCGTCGAAGACGTTGGCGGCGGTGTCGGTGTGTCGGCCGGCGACGGTTTGGGCGAGGTCGGCGGGAGCGCGGGAGTCGCCGGGGCGGAGGCGAAGGAGTTGAGAGTGGGTGCGTCCGGGGGGGAGGACGAGGACGGCGGGCGCGACGGCGGGAAGGGTGGCGAGGAGGGCGCGAAGGCGCGCGGCCATCTCGGCGGGGCCGAGGAGGCCGTCGGTGCGGAGATCGGCGGAGAGGGCGCGCTCGACGCGCGGCGCTTCGCCGGGGACGCGACGGGCGAGGAGGACGCGGGCCTTTTGGGGGCCGATCTCAAGCGCCAGGCTCGGTCCGTGGGCGAGCGCGCGGGCGAGGCGCGTGCCGAGCGGAAAACGGCGGAGGGCGTCGAGACGGGCGGACGGCATCGAGGGCTGGGAACAGGGAATGGCGGAGCGTCGGAAGAGACGGGCCCGGGGGAGGGGTTACGGGGTGGACGCGGCGGGAGCGGCGGCGGGCGTGGTCGTGTAGCGGATGAACTCGCCGCTTTCGGAGAGGAGGGTGGCGGTGACGAAGATGAGGAGGTAGCGCGGACGGCTGATCTCGGTCTTGGTGCGGAAGGCGGCGCCGATGACGGGGAGTTTGCCGAGGATGGGGACCGACTCGGTGAAGGTGGTCTGCTCGTTTTGGATGACGCCGCCCATGACGACGGTTTCGCCGGACTGGACGACGACGCGGGTGGAGATCTCCTGATCGCGGGAGCGGGGGAGCTTGATGTCGAAGGTGCTGGCGACGCGGCCGGCGGCGTCGAGGTCGCTGATGGTGGCGAAGGTGACGAGCTCGACGTCCTGCGTGACGGAGGGGTTGAGGGCGAGGAGGATGCTGCGTCCGTCGCCGCCGATGCTGGCGAGGACGTTGAGCGCGACGCCGGCGGTGAGCTTGGTGGGCTTGCCCTTGGGAACGAGGGAGGAGGTGGAGCGGTTCTCGAGGATGGTCTGGGAGACGGTGTATTCCTCGTAGAAGTATTGGGTCTGGCCGTCGCGGATGGTGGCGGGACGGTTGTTGAGGACGGTGAGGCGCGGGGCGCTGAGGGTCTGGCTCTCGCCGGATTGCTCGATGGCGTTGAGCGTGGCGGTGAGGGTGTCGTCGCCGATGACGTCGGTGAAGGTCTTTTGGAGGCCGAAACCGACGTCGACGCCGAGCTGGGTGTAGTCGGTGGCGGAGCGGGGGACGTTGGCGGGGCGGCCGGTTTCCCAGTTGAGGCCGAGGCGTTGGTAGGCGGATTCGGAGATGGTGATGAAGCGGGCTTCGATGAGGACCTGCTGGATGGGGCGGTCGAATTCGCGGAGGATGTTCTCCAGCGTGCGAAGCTGTTCGCGGGTGCCGGTGGCGACGATGAGGTTGCGCTCGTAGTCGATGAAATACTTGGAGCCGCCGAAGAACTGCTTGATGGCCTGTTCGACGGAGGGTTCGGCGGGGGCGCCGTCGCGGACGAAGTCCTCGAGTTTGCGGTGGGAGGTGACGGTTTCCTTGTCCTTGTCCTTCACGCGGGTCTCGTTGACCTCGGCGGGGCCGAACTGGGCGGGGAGGAGGAAGCCGCGGCGGAGGCGGTAGAAGCGGGTTTCCTCGAAGCTGCGTTTGGCGGCGTCCTTGGCGTCGACGATCCAGACGAGGTTTTCGCCGATCTCGAAGTGGAGACCCATCTGGCGGGCGACGTGGTCGAGGAACTGGCGGACGGGGACGTCGCGGAGGTTGACGGAGAGTTTGCGCTGGAACTGGGGCAGGGAGCGATCGGCGACGAAGTTGAGACCGGTGTTTTTGCCGACGGTGAAGATGATGTTTTCGAGGGAGAGGTCGTCGGCCTGGAGGGTCATCTTCTGCTCCAGTGCGGCTTCGGCGGCGGAGGTCTGGGGTTCGTCGATGCCGACGAGCGGGGCGGAGCGTTCGATGGTCTGGCCGTAGGGCGAAGGGATGTCGGAGGCCTTGGCGACATCTTCGAGGGCGGTGCGAAGGCTGCGGGGAAGGTCGAGGCCGCGGGGGTCGCTTTTGAGAATGTCGGAAGGCTCGTTGGCGAAACGCGAGTCGGAGGCCTCAATCTGGCGAAACTCGGTTTCGAGGGCGCGGTCGCGGCGGCGTTGGCCTTCGGAACGAACCCAGTTGTAGACGCGATCCACGGCGGGGTCGTCGGGGGCGGAGCGCTTAAGTTCGGCGGCCTTGGTCTCGGCCTCGACCCATTCGCCGGCGCGGGCGAGGGAGAGGACCTCGCGGATCGGGGCGTCGTAAACGGCGCTGACGGGCGGGGGCGCGGGCAGTTCGATGGGAACGGAGGACGAGGCGGCGGGGCGATTTTGGCAGCCAGATTGCAACGCGGCGGCGAGTCCGAGGGCGGCGAGGAGGACGGGAGAACGGAGGCTGGCCATGAGGGGGAAGACGACGGGACGGAGAAAACGGATACGGGAGCCTGGCGCGTGGGAGGAAATGACGCCCGGTGCCGGGCGCAACAGGTGGAGAACGCCACACCCGGCAAGAAGGATAAACATATATTTGAGCGGGACCTTCCGAGGCGAGGGAGTTCGCCCGTATCACATGGGTTTTTCCTCCTGCTTGCCGACACTTATCCGGGGGGCGCATGCGGAGCGGGCCGGGACCCCGGGGTGGTGAAAATCGGAGGCGGTTTGTGCGGAGGCGGGAGATGCGTTCAGTCGGTGCATGAAACACCGCAGGACTCGAGCGCTCGCACGGGCGACCGTCGGAGGTCTGCTTTTCGGGGCGGCGGCGGGATCGCCTCGGGCGGAGGAACCTCCCCTGTCCGGGCCCACGGTGGAGCAGTTGACCGAGCTGCACGCGGTGATGGAGTCGCTTTGGAACGACTACGTGCCGGAGGCGATCAAAGCCGAGTATGAGCTGATCGGGCGTGACCAGTTGATCGCCTTGTTCGCGCGGCTGGAGCGCGCGGGGCAGGAGCAGGAGGACTTGGCGCGGTTCGCCGCGCTCGCGCCCGAGACCCGGGCGGCGGTGGAGTCGCTGCGCGCGTTGCCGGATTTCGAGGATTATGCGGATTGGTTGCGCGAGCAGCTCGCCGACATGGAGACGGCGGGGGAGCTCGCGAAACTGCCGCCCGAACCGGTGGCGCCGCCGGCGGAAGCGGTCCCGTCCGGCCCTCCGGTCGCCGAAACGACGCCGCCGACGCCCGCGGCTCCGAAGGCGCGGGCGCCGGGCGCGGGCATCCCGCACTACGAGGTGTGGCTGGGGCGCGTGGCGAAGCGGCCGCGGCCGGCGCGCGCGGACGCGTTGCTGCCGGTTTTGCAGAAAGCTTTCGCGGCGGAGGGCGTGCCGGAATCGCTCGTGTGGCTGGCCGAGGTGGAGAGCGCCTTCAACCCGCGGGCGCGGAGTCCGGCGGGGGCGCGCGGCCTGTTCCAGCTCATGCCGGCGACGGCGAAGTCGCTCGGGCTGTCGCTGTGGCCGGTCGACCAGCGCACGCATCCCGAGGCGAGCGCGCGGGCGGCGGCGGCGCACCTGAAAAGACTGCACGCGCGTTTCGGCGACTGGTCGCTCGCGCTCGCGGCCTACAACGCCGGCGAGGGACGCGTGGAGCGCCTGTTGAAGGCGCGGAGCGCGCGAGATTTCGCGGGCATCGCGCCGCATTTGCCGGCGGAGACGAAGCTCTACGTGCCGAAGGTGCTCGCGACCGTGCAACTGCGCGCGGGCGTGACGCCGGAGGCGCTGGCGGCGCCGCGCGGGTAGGCGCTTCCTTAAGCCGAGATCATGGCCACAAGAGGCGCAGGGCGCGCAAAAGCGGAAAACCAGGGGCCTCGTGTTGTGCGTTGTGAGATTTCCGCGGCCGATGACGTTCAGCGTTTGCGGCGGGGTTGGAGCCAGGTGAGGGCGGGGCGCGAGAGCGATTCGACGAGGGTTTGTTCGTCGGCCCACTCGGCGCGGCCGGCGGCTTCGTCGCCGTCGAGGAGGGCGACAAACTCGAGCTGTTCGCGGCCTTTTTCCGAGAGCGCGTAGCGCACGACCTCGAGCGCGGGCAGGGTGCGGCGTCCGAGGATCTCGACGAGCGGCAGGTCCACGTGGCCGGCGGTGGCGCGGTAGACGAGCTCGGTGCAGACGAGTTTGTCGGCGCTGAAGAAATCGAAGTCGAAATCGTAGGGTTTGCCCGCGTGGTCGAAGGCGCGGGCGATGATCTCGCGGCGCGCGTCGTCGTCCACGCGCGGGCGCAGCACGGCGACGCCGTCGGCCTCGCCGATCGAGTGCTCGGCGGAGGTGAAGACGACGCCCTCGCTCGTCGCCTCGATGACGGCGTGGCGGTGGCCGGCGGCGTCGGGCGCGGCGAAGGCGGCGAGTTTGCGCGACACGCGCGGGTCGGCGGCGACGCCGAGCGCGCGGAGTTCGTCGACGGTGCCGACGTAGAGCGCGGCGTGGGGCCAGTAGCCGGGGAGAAAGGCGTTGGAGAGATACCAGTTGCGGCGCTCGATGAGGATGTCGCCGGGGAGGAGTTTGCCGCGCAGTTCGGCGAATTGTTCGGGCGAGATGAGCGCGCGGCCCTGACGCGGCGCGCGCAGACGGGCGTCGCCGATGAGCGTGGAGACGAAGGAGCTGACGCGATAAAATCCGCCGCCGGCGAGATCGCGGACATCGTCGGCGCGGGCGGCGAGTTTTTGGCGGAGCCAACCGGTCTGCGCGGTGGCGAGGCGGTCGAGCGCGGCGCGGAGGGCGGGGAGGAAGTTTTCCGGCGCGGGTTCGTCGGTGGACCAGGCGGCGGAGGCGAGGGCGCGCTCGAGCAGGCGGCGGTATTCGCGGTGGGCGAGGGCGGCGGCGAGCGTGTCGTAGGTGTCGGGCGGGAGGTTCCAACGCGGCTCGGCCTCGTTGATCTTGCGGCGTGCGAGGGGCGCGTCCTCGAAGGCCTGCACGAAACGGAGCGCGAGATCGTAGGAAAGGATGAGCGCGACGGCGTGGAGGCGCGCGGCGCGTTCGCGGAGCGGGCCGGGGTCGAGCTGGCCGTGGCGTTCGTAGGTCCAGGCGGTGCGGAGCGTGGCGTCGCGCAGGGCGAGGAAGGTGGCGAGCATGCGGCGGATCTCGTCGTCGTCCGCGGGATCGTAGTAGCTGCGTTTGCCGGCGAGCAGCTGGGTCTCGAAGGCGCGGAAGCGTTGTTCGAGATCGGCGATGCCGTCGATCACGCCGGCGAGGGATCGTTCGTCGCGGTCGAGGTCGGCGGAGAGGCGGGCCGGCTCGAGGTCGTGGAGCGCGGGCGAATCGGTGCGGCGCCACTCGAGCGGGTGGTCGTGGTAAATCCAATACGCGGCGCCGAGGAGCAGCGCGGCGCAGACGGCGGCGAGCGAGACCGTGACCCAGGCGGGAGGACGGACGAGCAGTGAGCGGGGAGCCGGGAGCGCGGAACGCGAAGGGGCCGACTCGGGCGCGGGGGCGTGGAGGGTGGTCCACTCGGCGGCGAATGAGGCGAGGCGTTCGGTGATGGCGGCGTGTTCGACGCGGAGGGCGGCGGCGTGTCGACGATCGCAGAGCAGACGGATCTCGGCGAGCCAGGCGCGGGCGCGGGCGCGTTGCGTGCGGAACCAACGCAGGCCGAAAAGCGCGGAGGCCGGCGCGAGCGCGCAGAGGAGGACGACGACCCAGGGTTGGAAGTAGGCGGCCGCGGCGAGGGCGAGAAACGCATGCCAGCCGAGGAGAAGGAAGGCGCCGAAGAGGAGTCGCCAGAGGGCGAGCGTGGCGCGGTCGCCTCGGCCGAGAAGCGCGGCGACGAGGCGTGAGACGGTGAAGGGGATGAGGTGGAGGGCGAGACCCCAGAGCGCGAAGGCGCCGCCGGCGCAGGCGCCGAGGGCGTCGCGGAGGAGGCGGAAAAAGAGACGCGGGCCGCGCTCGTGGAGGAGGCGCGCGCCGGCGTCGAGTCCGAGGTCGTGGAGCGCGGCGGCGTGGGCGGAGACGCGCGCGGCGGCGGCGTGGGCGCGTTCGGGGTCGACGCGGTGGAAATGGTTGAGGGCGTCGGCGACCTGTTTGCGGAGGCGGACGGCGTCGAGGCCGGCGGCGACGCGGCGGGATTGGCGCGGGAGGAGCCACTCGACGTCGTCGAGCAGGTTTTCCCAGGCGGGGTCGTCGAGGTCGATCAGCTCGCGGCGGAGGCGGCGGTCGAGCTCGGCCGTGAGCGCGCGCATGGCGGCGTGTTCGTCGCCGCCGTGGTCGGCGAACCATGCGGCGACGTCGACGGGTTCGCCGACGCGCACGAGGACGGCGGAGCGGAACTTCTCCTTGCGCTCGTAGTTGAGGGCGACGGGGACGACGAGGAGGTTTTTCGCGCCGGCGGCGAGGGCCTGCCGCGCGAGGCGGGCGGCGCCGGATTTGACCGGGGCGAGGCGCGGGGCGTCGTGGGTTTTTCCTTCGGGGAAGATGCCGACGACGGCGTCGTGTTCGGCGAGGGCGCGGGCGGCGACGGCGAGGGAGTCGAGGTTGCGTTTGACGGACCGGGGATCGTCGGCGCCCCGGTAGGCGGGGATCATGCCGGCGGCGCGTAGTGCTCGTCCGAATACAGGGATGGCGAAGAGCGGGGCCTTGGCGAGGAGGCGGACGGGGCGGCGGGCGACGACGCCGAGGAGGACGGGGTCGATGAGCGAGTTGGGGTGGTTGGCAACGAGGAGAACGGGGCCGGAGGCGGGGAGGCGTTCGGCGCTCTCGACGGCGATGCGCGGGTAGTAGAAGCGGACGAGTCCGCGGACGAACCAGCGACCGAGGGCGGCGAGGGGATCGAGGATCGGCATCGACGGTGTGGACGGGTTCGCGCGAGCGAAGGCGAGCGCCGGCGACGCGGCAAAAGAAAAGCCCCCGGCGACGCGGGGTCGCGGAGGGCTGGGAGCAAGAGGCTGGGAGCGCGGGGCGCGGCGGCTCAGGGCGTGAGGCGGCGGGCGGCGGCCTGGGCGCGGAGGCAGAGCTCGGCGGCCTTGAAGACGTGGCGCTGGGTCATGGCCTTCTCGGTGCGGTTGAGGCAGTCGAGGATGAGTTCGCCGAAGAAACGGAAGCCGACCTTGCCGTTGACGTGGATGTGGTGCTCGCCGGCCTCGTCCACGAGGTAGACGTGGTTGCCGAGCTTCTCGCGGCCGACGTCGAGGTATTTGCGCAGCTCGATGTAGCCCTTGGTGCCGAGGATGAACATGCGGCCGTCGCCCCAGGTGCCGAGTCCCTTGGGCGTGAACCAGTCGACGCGGATGTAGTTGGTGGCGCCGTTGTCGCCGACGAGGCTGGCTTCGCCGAAGTCCTCGAGCTCGGGATATTCGGGGTGGGCGTAGTTGCCGACGGCGGCGTTGACTACCGAGGCGTCGGTGGCGCCGGTGAAGGTGAGGAACTGCTCGAACTGGTGGCTGCCGATGTCGCAGAGGATGCCGCCGTATTGCTCCTTCTTGAAGAACCAGTCGGGGCGGGAAGGCGCGTTGAGGCGGTGCGGGCCGAGGCCGAGAACCTGGATGACGCGGCCGATCACCCCCTGCTGGATGAGATCGGTGGCATACATGGCGGCCTCGACGTGGATGCGTTCGCTGAAATAGCAGGCGTATTTGCGACCGGTGCGGGCGACGACGGCCTTGGCCTGGTCGAGCTGGTCGAGCGAGGTGAAGGGCGTCTTGTCGGTGAAGTAGTCCTTGCCGGCCTCCATGATCTTGCAGCCGAGCGGGCCGCGGAGGTTGGGGATGGCGGCGGCGGCGACGAGTTTCACCTCGTCGTCTTCGAGGATATGCTCAAGCGAGCGGGCGACCTTGGCGCCGGGGTAGCGGGCGGCGAACTCCTCGGCCTTGGCGGTGTTGGCGTCGTAGACCCACTTGAGCGTGCCGCCGGCTTCGGTGAGGCCGTTGCATTGGCCGCCGATGTGGCCGTGGTCGAGATTGGTGGCGGCGAAGATGAATTCGCCGGGCTTCACCACAGGCTGCGGTTTGCCCTGGGGGGCGTAGTTCATACCGTCGGATTTTTGGCTCATGGGAGATAAAACGGGGATCGAGGAGATGGGAACGAGGAGCTCCGATCCTGCATCGCGCCCCGGCGCGGGCTAAGGATGTGGACCTGCAAACAGTTGCGGCGCGACGGCGGCGGAAGGCGGGAGGGAAAGCGCGCCGGGCGCGCGGTGGGGCGAGGAGGGCGCCGGCGCGGCGCGGCGGCCGCGCAGGGGGCGGGGCTCAGGAGGCGGAGGATTTTTCCGCCCCGGCCTTGGTCTTGGCGGCGAGGTCCTTGATGGCGCGCTCGATGGGTCGGCGCGCGGTTTTGTCCATGCGGTCGATGAAGAGGGTGCCGTTGAGGTGGTCGACCTCGTGCTGGATGCAGCGTCCGAAGAGGCCGTTGCAGACGAGCGTGTGCGGCGTGCCCTGCGCGTCCTGGAAGGTCACGCGGATGAGGTCGGGGCGGGAAACGTCGCCGCGGATGTCGGGAAAGGAGAGGCAGCCTTCCTCGTAGGTGGTCTTGGCGGAGGGGAGGATCTCCACCTGCGGGTTCACGATGACCATCGGCATGATCAGCTCGAGGGGCGGCTGGGCGCCGTCGAGTTCCCAGGAGAAATCGCGGTCGGTCTCGCGCAGGTCGACGACGCAGAGCTGGATGGCGCGTCCGATCTGTTGCGCGGCGAGGCCGATGCCGCGCGCGGCGTGCATGGTCTCGACCATGTCGGCGGCGAGCTTGGTCAGCTCCGCGTCAAAAGCGGTGACAGGGGCTCCCTTTTGGCGAAGCACGGGGGAGTTGTAGTGAACAATCGCGAGCGACATGGGTCGGTAGAGGAACGAAAAAGACGTCAAGCGGGGCGAGCGTGGATTTGCGCTCCCACCCCGCAAATCAATATTCCCTCGCGCATGTCCGCCCTCGTCGCCTCTCCCTCGTCGTCCGCCCGTCGTTCCCCGGCGGCGGTGTGGCTGGGCGCGGTGGCGGGCCTGCTCTTGATCGTGGTCGCCTGGGCGGTGCCGGTGCACCTGCGTTCGGTGGCGCCGGCGCTGCTGGCGCGGGCGGGCGCGGGCACGCCTTCGCTGGCGGATCTGGCCGAGGCGCGGCTCGACGCGGCGCAACCGGGCGCGGCGGCCCTGCTGCTCGCCGGCGCGCGCGTCGCGGAGCGTCCGGCTTCGGAGCTGCTCGGCCTGGAGACGGCGCTGAAAACCTTCGCGCAACGCGAGCCGACCCTGACGGTCTGGGGCGGCGAGGATCCGTTTCTGCTTCCGCTCACGCGCCAGCCGGCGGCGCGCGCCGCGGCGGAAAAAGGCGAGAGCACGCCGGTGCTGCGTTTCTTCGTGACGGCCGACGCGCGGGAGTCGTTGCGGGAATTTTTGGCCAACTCGCGCATCTCGGCGGTGCGCGACACGCTGGCGCTCGCCGAGCTGACGGACACCGGGCGCTTCGTGCCCGCGAAGCGTCCCGGCGGGCAGACCTACGAGGCGCTCGTGCTGCTCGCCGCGCTGCTCCAGCAAGGCGAACACCTCTCGCCGGCCTTCGCGCGCGTGTGGCGCGACGAGGCCCGCGCGGCGCTCGCCCGCGGCGTCCTCGGCGAGACCTTGGAGCCGATGCTCATCGACCTGCTCGCGCTCGGACGGCGACTTGATTGGCGGCAACTCGCCACCATCGCCGGCGGCGTGGAGACGCGCGAGGCCTGGGCCGAGCTCGGCCGGCTGGCGCGCGAGGGCGGGGAGGCGTTTACGCTCGTGCTCGCGGCGACGCTCGCCGACGGCGCCGCGTCGGGCTCGGCCGAGCGCGTGATCGCGTATCGGCTCGGGCACGCGGCCGACGCGGACGCGGATCTGCGGCTCGCGCTGCGCGAGGGGCAGGGCGCGGTCCGCCTGTTGCTCGACCGCGGCGTCGCGGTGAACCGCCAGCCCGCGCCCGCGCCGGCCCCGCTCGTGGAACTCGCGCTCCTGCACGGCGGCTGGGCTCTCGCGTTGCGCTACGCGCTCTGCGCGGCCGGCGCCTACCTCGTCCTGCGCTCGATCGACCGCGGCATGCTCGGCGGCCTCGCGTCGCGCGCCGGCGCGGAGAAAACTTTCCACGCCCGCAGCGGCGTGCTCGCGCTTGTCGCCACCGGCGCCTTCCTCCTCGTCACCGAACCCTACCTCGGCCGCGTCGCCCCGCCGCGCATCGAGGGCGTCACCCTGGCGATGCCCGTGCTGGGGAACCTCGCCGATCCCGAGTCTCTCAAATCCGTAACGCCCACCTCCGACATGGACCTTCATTCAATCCTCGCCATCGCGCTCTTCGGCGCCCTGCAGATCGCCATGTATATGGTGTGCCTCGCCAAGATCCGTTCCATCGACGCGCAGGCGCTGCCGCCGCTCGTCAAACTCCGCCTCATGGAGAACGAGGAAAACCTCTTCGACGGCGGCCTCTACCTCGGCATCGGCGGCACGGCGACCGCGCTCGTGCTCCAGGTGCTCGGCATCGTGGAGCCGAACCTCCTCGCGGCCTACTCCTCGAACCTCCTCGGCATCACCTGCGTCGCGCTCGTGAAGATCCGCCACGTGCGCCCCTACAAGACCAACCTCATCCTCGCCGCGCAGGACGTGATCGCCGCCGCGCCCGTGGCGCCGACGCGCTGAACCTTTTCCGCCAATTTTATGGCCGCAAAGAGTCGCAAAACTTCTCCTCTGACGACGCAGCTCTCCCGCGCGCCTACAGGCGCCTGTGATGTTACATGCGCTCGTGGATTTTTTGCGCCTCTTTGCGGCCAACTCACATGCTCATCGCATCGTCGGACCCGGCCATGAATCGCACCCTGCTCCTTATTCTCTGCGACTTCCTGCTGCTGACGCTGCTTGCGCTCACGCGTTGGGAGGACGCGAAGCCGGCGCCCACGAGCGGGCGCACCGTTTCGCCCGCGCCGGCCGCCGCCGAGGCCTCGACGGACGGCGGCTCCGGCGCGTCCACGCCCGAGCAGGATCTGGTGGCGGTGATGCGCCTCTCGCTCGAGGACGAGCAGGCGCGGCGCGACGAGATCGCGCGCAACCTCGAGCGCACCGAGGCCGAGCGTATCGCCGCCGAACGCGCCAAGGCCGAGCTCGCGGAAAACCTCGCCCGCACCGAGAAGCTCGCCTCCGAGCTCGACCAGACGCTCTCCACGACGCGCGCCGCCGCGGAGGCCGAGCGCGCGCGCAACGCCGAGCTCGCCCGCGAACTCGCCGCGCGCGAAGCCGATGCGAAACGTCGCGAGGACGAGCTCGCCCGCGTCGCCGCCGCCGAGGCCGCCGCCCGCGCCCGCGCCGAGGAGATGGCGGTGAAGGTCGGTGTCGCCGAGCGCGAGAAGCAGATTCTCCAGGAGCAGACCCAGGTGCTGCGCGCCGCGGTGGAGGCCGAGCGCGCCGAACGTCGGCGCGTCCAGGAGACCACCACGCAGCTCGCCGCCGCCGCCGGCCAGATCGCGGAGAAAACCGGCGAGCTCGCGAAGGAGTTCCGCGAGGCGCAGCCGATCAACGCCAACACCCTCTTCGAGCAGTTTCTCCAACGCCGCGTCCGCACGCGTTTCGACGCCGCGCGTTCCACCTTCCTCGGCTCGGTGACGAAGACGCCCGAGGCGCGCACCATCCTCGCCAGCGACGGCAAGGAGACCGTGGCGCTGCTCCACGTCGACGACACGCCCTTCGACCTGCGCGCGCAAAACCAGCCCGATTGGGATAAACTCCTCCTCACGATCACGCGCGGCCAGGGTTCGGTGAGCCCGCCAAAAGTCGAGTTCGCCTCGCTCGATCCTCGCGTGGTGATGGTGCGCCTCACGGACGAGGAAGCGAAGCGCCTCGGTGGCGCGCCCTACCTGCTCGCGCTCGAGCCCTTCAAGTTTCCCGAGGCCGTGCTCATCAGCGCCGGCGGCGCGGGCTACGGCGAGCTGCCCTTCAAGATCGACCCGCGCAACCCCGGCTACGTGAAGGTCGACAACCGGCTCGTCCGGCGGCTCTTCGGCGACTTCTCGCCCTCGCGCGGCGACCTCGTGCTGAGCAAGACCGGCGAGCTCCTCGGCGTGATGGTGAGCAACGACACCTGCGCCCTGATCAACAATTTCTATCCGATGCGCTCGTCTGAGATTCCGCTCGGCGCCGACATCAAGGCCACGCCCACCGGGCCCGTGCTCGAGGCGGTGGCGAAGCGCTACCAGATCCTGCCGCAGTCGCTGAAGTAGGGGCTCCCTTCCGGGTGAAAGCGCGGGCGTGTTTTCCGCCGTCGATGCGGAACGCGTAAAGCAGTCGTCTTTTTGCGCGGACGGGTTTCGAGTCGCAGCCTGTTGTCATGGCCCCGACAACCCCTGTTACGACTTTTGGCCGCGCGCATCGCGGCTTCACGCTCATCGAGCTGCTCACGGTGATCGCGATCATCGGCATCCTCGCCGCGATCATCATCCCGACGGTGGGCAGGGTGCGCGACACGGCGAAGGCCAGCGCCTGCGCCTCGAATCTCCGCCAAGTCGCCGCGGCCTGCCTGCTCTACGCGAACGAAAACCGCGACCAGCTCATCCCGATGAAAGACAACGCCGCGGGCGGCGTGTATTGGCGCATCAAGATCGAGCCCTATCTCGGTTCGCGCCGTAGCGGGCAGAACGTGCTCATCTGCCCCGGTGACACGATCACCGAGTATCCCGTCTCCTCCGGCACCGGCGAGTGGCCCAGCTCCTACGGGCTCAACATGGGCTCCCGGTTCACCGGCGACGCCGGCATGCTCTACGAATATGCCGCCGGTTCCCAGTCGAAGAAACTCACCGCCGTCAAACAACCCAGCCGCATGATCATGATCTCCGACATCGGCAAGGGAACCGGCACCGGATCCGACCCGACCACCTGGACCGACACCCGGAGCGCCACGTCGCCGAACTTTGGATACGCCCGGTTTCCGTGGAGCGGCGGCTCCGTCGATGTCGCCGACTGGCCGGCCTGGCCGCGCCACGGGAACAAGACCCGGGTGAACGCCGCTTTCTTCGACGGTCACGTCGCCGCGCTCGACTGGAAGAACGACATCCAGGCCCACCCGCCCGGCGACAGTCTCTGCCTCTTCGACAACCACTAGGTTCCCTTCACCGCCCTCGACGCCGTTTCGCCGGGGGCGTTTTCGTTTCCGGTCCCGCGTGTTGTCGGTCGCGTTCCCGGCCGACGGGCATGGCGTGTTCCCGCCCCCGCTTTCCCCCGCGTTTTTCCGAACACGGACGCGTTTCCCCGCGCGTCCGTGTCGTTCCGCCCCGCAACCCCAACCCCGCAGTCACCCCTCATGAAAAAACTACCCCTCGTCCTGTCCGCGTTCGCCTTTGTTTTCTCCGCGACCCTCGCCCGCGCCTGGTGGGCCAATCGCAACGATTGGGGCGTGCTCAACGGCAGCGGCAACTACTCCGGCTACACCGTATGGAAGGTCGCCGGTTCGCACGACTTCCGGTCCGACTGGGCCGGAGTCACCCGCAATCCCGGCAAATACGTCGTGCTCTTCCCCAGCGCCGTCGAGGGCTGGAACTCCGGCGACGGCGCGCCCGGCACGAACTTCCTCGTCGGGCTCAACGAGACCGGCTCCTTCGCCGGCTGCTACTTCGTCCCGAGCCAGTGGGACAACTGGGACTCGAACGACATCTGGAACGTCGCCCTCGACATCTGGTGTCACAAGACCTCGACGGACACCACGCAGTCCGACGAGGTGATGTATTGGGTGAAGTGGAAGGGCATCACGCCGCTCGGCTCCTACTCGAAGACGCTCTCCGGCGGCCGCGAGCTCTGGTATGGCTGGATCGGCTGGAGCGTGCGCACCGTGAAGCATGAGAACGCGAGCGGCAGCATCGACGTGCGGCAGCTCTGCATCGAGGCCGAGGTGCCGACGGTGCGCAAGGTCACCGGCATCCACGCCGGCGCCGAGGTCGGCACCGGCTCGGCGAGCCTGAAGCTCATCGGCTACAGCACCTGGTGGAAGAACAACGCCTCGTCGCCCTCGCGCTCGGGATTCTGAGCGCGACGCGGCGGACGAGACGAATTTCGTATCGATTTGGTTGATACGTTGTTCGCCGGCGAGACGATGAAAATCTCCGCGGACTCTCGCATCTCCGCTTCCTCGCGCCGGCTGTGGCTCGCGCTGGCCGGCGCTTGCCTCGTGGGCGTCTGGACGTTCACGCGCGTCGAACGAGGTCGCCCGCCCGCCGCGGTCCCTTCCGCGCGCGGGCCGGAGCAGGTCGTCGTCGCGAAGGCGCGCGAGCCGGGCGACGAGGCGCCGTCCGCGGCGGAGTCGTCCGCGCCGCCTTCGTATCGGGGTTTCCTGGACGCGCTGACGCGGGAGTTCCCTTTCGGGCGCGAGCGACAGGGCGTGTTGCGCGAGATGTTGGAGGGCGCGCCGCCCGAGGCGGTGGAGGCCTTGCTGCGGCTGAGCTTCGGCACGGAGTCGCTCAACGACATCTCGCACGTGCTCATCGAGCGCCTGGCCGAGCTGGCGCCGGGGCGCGCGCTGGCCTTCGCGCGCGAGATGCGCTTCGGCGTCGATCCTCCCTGGTGGCACAGCGTCATCGGCGGGCTGGCGGATCCGCGGCTCGTTCTCGGCGACATCCTCGCGCTGCCGGCCTCGGATGCGCGCACGAACTACCTCGGTCACCTGACCTTGCAAACCGGGCTGACCGATCCCGACGCCGCGCTTCGCTTCGCGCTGGCCGAGGCGCCCGCCGAGGCGCGCGGCACGGCGATCGCCAACGCGGTCTTCGCCGCGGCGCGGCGCGACCCCATGGAGGGCTTCGATTTGGCGCTGCTTTACGGCGAGGAGGCCGGCGATCCGGCGTTGGTGAGGCGGATCGCGGTGGACTGGGCGCTCGACGACTACGCCGCGGCCTCGGCGCGCATTCTCGCGATGGAGGACGGCGCGGCCCGTCGGCGGGCGGTGGAGGGACTGGCCGCGGCCGCGATCGCGCGCGATCCGGTGGCCGCGCTCGACGTGATCGCGCAGGTCGGCGACGCGGCGACGCGCGAGGCCCTGCTGGTCGACGCGGGCAGGCAGCTTTACCTGAAAGACCGTGCGGCGGCGGAGGCTTGGTTGGCGAAAACTCCGGAGCTGGGCGCGGTGAGCCGGGCGACGCTGCGCGAGTTCGCTACGAGCATCGGGCGCTGATTTAGACGTAGCGGAAGCGCGGAGCGCTTTCGTCCGTCACCGTGGTAGGGCGCGACCGCCGGGCGCGCCGCGTTGGAGTGGCCGATACTCTCTCGTGCCCTCGGCGGGGGCGGGGGTGGGGGC